>OBJA01001400.1_pt1 | contig 16808 bp, 18 predicted proteins | sample 1519751 | NCBI WGS metagenome assembly OBJA01 (sample SAMEA3881238, study PRJEB22517) | soil metagenome | biome: lake sediment; feature: soda lake sediment; material: sediment, water from around vicinity | place: India | collected 2013-12-23 | depth 3 m | reverse complement strand
AAAGCCGGTACCCCGGCTGGCCGCCATCCAGGACATGGCCATGCAGAGCATGGTCCGTTTCGTCTCCGACGATCTGGACGAGCTGATTCAACAGAGCCTGGCCCCCATCCAGTCCGACCGCTTCACTCTGAGCATCTATTTCGGCAAAAACCTGGCCAAGCGCCATGACCGGCTCAGTGCCAAACTTTTCACCATCTTTCACTCGCCGTTGCTGCGGGCCGAGTTTGTCCGCCAGAAGAAGGTGGGCGGGCAGCCCGTCGCCGACTCCGCCGAGCAGCCGTTGGTGAAAAAATGGGTTCTGCAGAAAATCAACCCCATCGCCGGCAACGATATTCCCGACCAGCACCGTCCCTTTGTGATCGCGGTGGCCGAGGATTTTTTCAAGGGCCGCCAATCGCTGCCCAAACCGGTGAACAGCCGTTACGACATCGCCATCCTCTGCAACCCGGCGGAAAAATCCTCTCCCTCCAATCAGCGGGCCTTGAAAAAATTCATCAAGGCGGCGGCCAACCTCCAGATGAGCGCCCAGCTGATCCACAAGGAGGATTTCGGACACCTGGCCGAGTTTGACGGTCTTTTTATCCGCGAAACCACCAACGTCAACCACTACACCTTCCGTTTCGCCCGCCGGGCCGCCGCCGACGGCCTGGTGGTAATCGACGACCCGGAATCGATCCTCAAGTGCAGCAACAAGGTTTTCCTGGCCGAGCTGCTCCAGCGCAACCACATCCCCACCCCCCGAACCATCATCGTCCACCGCGACAACTATCGGCGGATTCCCGCCGAGCTGGGCCTGCCCTGCATCCTCAAAAAGCCGGACAGCTCCTTTTCCCAGGGGGTGCTCAAGGCCGAAAGCGAAGAAGAATACCGGGCCAAGGTCAAGGCCTTGCTGGATGATTCCGAGTTGGTGATCGCCCAGCAGTTCCTGCCCACCGCCTACGATTGGCGCATCGGCATCCTGGACGGCCGCCCCCTGTTCGCCTGCAAATACTATATGGCCCGCAAGCACTGGCAAATCATCCAGCACCGGTCAGATGGCAGCATCAGCGAGGGCAACATGGAAACCCTGGCGGTGGATCAGGTGCCGCCCAAGGTGCTGAAAACCGCCCTCAAGGCCGCCGACCTGATCGGCAAGGGCCTGTACGGGGTGGACCTCAAGCAGGTGGGCGGCAAGGTGTACGTGATCGAGGTCAACGACAACCCCAACATCGACGCCGGTCTGGAAGACAAGGTGCTCAAGGATGAACTCTACCGCCGGATCATGGCGGTCTTCCTGGAGCGGATCGAGGCCGGCAAGCGAGCGAGAATACTTTAATCGCCCCGCAGTATGGCGTCTTTAGGCGATCAGCCGGGCTTGCGTAAAAAATTACGGTGAAAAAATGACCGTTGCGGAGCAAGAACATACTTTGACTAAACCGGCGGTGCCGCCGCCGCCCGCGCCGCTGCCGCTGTTCGCGGCGGTGGGGATCGAGTTGGAGTATATGATCGTCGATGCCGAAACTTTCGCCGTCCTGCCCTTGACCGATCAGGTTTTGCGGGCGGTGACCGGCGAGTTTAAGAGCGACTTTATCAAACCGGGCATCTCCTGGTCCAACGAGCTGGCCCTCCACGTCATCGAGCTGAAGACCACCCGGCCGGTGGCCCGGCTGGCCGGGGCCGTTCCCCCCTTCCAGGAGGACATCGGCCGGATCAACGCAATTCTCAAGCCCCTGGGCGCCCGGCTGCTGCCCGGCGGCGCCCATCCCTGGATGGACCCCTTCCGCGAGGTCCGGCTCTGGCCCCACGAGTACAATGCCATCTATGAAAGTTACAACCGGATCTTCGACTGCCGGGGCCACGGCTGGGGCAACCTGCAAAGCTGTCATCTCAATCTGCCCTTTGCCGACGACGAGGAATTCGGCCGGCTCCATGCCGCCATCCGGGTGCTGCTGCCCCTGATCCCGGCCTTGAGCGCCTCCACCCCGGTGCTGGACGGGGCCGTTCAACCCTCCCTGGATCAACGCCTGGAGTATTACAAGACCAACTCGGCCCGGGTGCCGGCCCTGACCGCGGCGGTAATCCCCGAGCCGGTTTTCGATGAGGCTCGCTATCGCCGGGAGATTCTGCAAAAAATGTATGATGATATTGCACCCCTGGACCCCGAGGGCATCCTCCGGGACGAATGGCTCAACGCTCGCGGGGCCATCGCCCGTTTTGACCGCAACGCCATTGAAATCCGAATCATCGACGTGCAGGAATGCCCCCGGGCCGACCTGGCCATTGCCGCCCTTTTGGTGGCGGTCCTCAAAGCGCTGGTGGCGGAAACCTGGAGCAGCGGCGACGACCAACGGGCCCAAAGCACCGCCGGCCTGGCCGCCATGCTCAACCGGGTGATCAGGGAGGCCGACCAGGCCCTGGTCGACGATCCCGCCTACCTGGCCCTCTTCGGCCTGGCCGGGGGGACGCAGGCCGTGACCGCCGGCGAGATTTGGCGGCAGTTGCTGGCCCGGCTAACCAGCCCGGCCCAGCCCCCCAACGCCGAGCCAGCCATCCCCCCGGAATACCTGCCAACCCTGGCCATCATCCTGGAACAGGGCTGCCTGGCCCGCCGGATGCTCCGCTTTTTGGCCGGTGACCTCAGCCGCCCCCGGCTGACCGCCCTCTGTCGGGACTTGTCACAATGCCTCGCGCAGGGTAAGTTATTCGCCCCCTGAACCCCACCCCCACGTAACCGTTCAGCAGCACCCCGACACGGGATCTTCGGGCGATCAGCCAGGCTTACGTACAGGGGGTACGCTGCGCCTGGCTGCTTGCCCGAAGATGCGGCACCGCTGAACGGTTACACCCCCACAATGTGTGGCTCGGAGTCGGGAACATTTTAGCGATCCGACTGTCCTTGATCAAGGCGCCGCCCCTTGAGGTATAAGGTTGCGCGTAACCGTTCATCAGGGGTACTAACCTGCCGGCTTGACGGGACGTAGCCGTTAAAGGGCAATCATAAGGATCGCCAACATCCATCAAACAAATTCGGAGAAACCATGATGCACCGCCAAACCAGTTTTACCCGTATGGCCCCGGTTTTACTGCTGCTGGCCGCCCTGCCCCTGCTGGCCGCCTGCGGCAAAAAAACCTACGGCGCCGGGGTCGACCCCGACGCCCCTCGGGTTTCCATCCAGGATATTTTTCTGCAGCCCCAGCTCATGGGCCAGAAGGTTACGGTGGAGGGCCAGGTTTTCACCCAGTGCGAATCCAACGGCTGCTGGGTGGTGATCCAGGATGAATCGGCCCAGCTTTACGTTGATTTCTCCACCCACAACTTTGAGCTGCCCGCCATGCCCGGCCGCACCATCCGCGCCACCGGCACCGTGGCCAACTACCAGGGCAACCGCTTGCTGCTGGCCGAGGGGGTGGAAGCCCGATGAGCGGTTTTTTACAACTTTCCGTCCAGAACCTGCTGCGCCACCGGACCCGCAGCTTTTTGACCATGCTGGGGATTGCCGCCGCGGTGGGAGTGCTGTTCTCGGTTTTCTCCTTCAATCGGGGCTTTGAGCAGGGACTGGCCCGTGAACTGCAAGCCACCGGCCTCCATTTTATGGTGGTGCCCTCCGGTTGCGCCCATGAGGTGGCGGCCCTGGTCCTGCACGGGGCGGTAACCCCCCGCTTTCTCGATGCCGAGGTGATCGAACAGGTGCGGGCCGTGGCGGGGGTGGAACTGGCAACCCCCATCCTGGTGGCCCAACTGCCCAACCCCGATCGCCACCGCATCGACCTGATCTACGGCCTGGAGATGAGTCTGGTTAAGCAGATCAAGCCGGACTGGCAGATCAACGGCCGCATCCCCACAACCCCAGACGAGCTGCTGCTGGGCTACGAGGTGGCGGCCCACGGCAAGATCGAGCCCGGCGATATCTTCCGCTATCCCAACCTGGATCGGGAGTTCACGGTGGCCGGCATCATCGGCAACACCACCAGCCAGGACGACGCCTTTGTCTATATGCCCATCAAGACCGCCCAGGAGTTGCTGGACAACCCCAACGGCGCCACCGCCATCGGCGCCAAGGTAAGCCGGCCGGAGCAGTTGGGCAGCATCACCCGGGCCCTGGAAGAGGCGGTGCCGGGAATTCAGATCGTGACCATGGGCCAGGTGATGAACTCGGTGGCCAACGTGGCCGCTTCCGCCAAGTCCCTGAGCCTGGCCATCGCCCTGGTGGCCCTGGTGATCGGGGCGGTGGGGGTAATGAACTCCATTCTGATGGCGGTCTTCGAGCGTTCCCAGGAAATCGGGATGATGCGGGCCATCGGCGCCTCCCGCTGGGATATTTTTCAGATAATCCTGAAAGAGACCACCATCCTAACCATCGGCGGCGGCCTGGCCGGGATTGCCGGGGCCATGCTGGGTGCCCAACTGGTGGAAAATTTCGTCCGTCGGATCATGCCCTACATGCCCGGCGGCGAGATGATGCGCTTTGATCCGCTGCTGGCCGCCGGCTGCGTCCTCTTCGCCCTGGCGGTGGGCCTGCTGGCCGGCCTCTACCCGGCCTGGAAGGCTTCACGGATCAACCCCATCGAAGCAATCAAAGGATAGAAAGGTTCAATAAAATGATAATTATGCGTAATGTTGAGAAAAAATATCGCCGGGGGGCCGAGGAGGTGCGGGCCTTGCGGGGGATTGACCTGGAGATCGGGGCCGGTGAACTGGCGGCGGTGATCGGGCCTTCCGGGGCCGGTAAGACCACCCTGCTCCATCTGCTGGGCTGCCTGGATCTGCCCAGCGCCGGCGAGATCACCTTCGACGGCCTCAAGGTGGACCGGATGCGGGAAAGTGAACTGGTCGCCTTGCGCCGCCGCAAAATCGGATTTATATTCCAGCAGTTCTACCTGATCCCCGGCTTAAGCGTCCGCGACAATATCGCCCTGCCCCTGCTCTTCAGCAAGCGGCGGGCCCAGCGGGAAAAGATCGAGGAACTGGCAGCCAAGGTGGGCCTGGAAAATCGGCTGGATCATGTCCCGGCCCAGCTTTCCGGCGGCGAAATGCAGCGCACCGCCATCGCCCGGGCCCTGGTCAACGAGCCCGAGGTGATTTTGGCCGACGAGCCCACCGGCAACCTGGATACGGCCAACAGCGAAAAAATATTTGATATTTTACACCGGCTTCACAAAAATGGCTTAACGGTGATCATGATCACCCACAATCCCGAGCTGGCCCAGCGGGCCGGCCGGATCATCCAGATCCGCGACGGCCTGATTCAAGCCTGAGCGGGCTATAGCTTCAGGAACAAGTTTATTTGACCGGCGGTAGCCCTGATCGCCGGCTTAACAGTTTGTTATTAAAACCAATTAATGCTGTTTGGAGGAAAAAATGCTGAAACGCGTCGGCCTGTTCATTCTGACCAACCTGGCGATTCTGTTGGTGTTGAGTATCGTCCTCAGCGTGCTGGGGGTGAACACCATTCTGGACGAGTCCGGTACGGGGCTCGATATGCGCAGCCTGATTATCTTTGCCGCCGTCTTCGGCTTCGGCGGCTCTTTTATCTCGCTGGCCATTTCCAAGTGGACCGCCAAACGGCTTACCGGCGCCCAGGTGATCAGCCAGCCCCGCAATGAAACCGAAGCCTGGCTGCTGGAAACCGTGAAAAACCAGGCCCGGATCGCCGGGATCGGCATGCCCGAGGTGGCGGTCTACGACGCCCCCGATGTCAACGCCTTCGCCACCGGCGCCCGCCGCGACAACGCCCTGGTGGCGGTGAGCACCGGCCTGCTGCGGAGCATGAACCGGGATGAGGCGGAGGCGGTGCTGGCCCATGAGGTAAGCCATGTGGCCAACGGCGACATGATCACCCTGGCCCTGATCCAGGGGGTGGTCAACACCTTCGTGATCGTGGCCTCGCGGGTGGTGGGCCATCTGGTGGACCGGGTGGTTTTCAAAACCGAACAGGGCCACGGCCCGGCCTTCTACGTTACCGCCATCGTCGCCCAGTTGGTCTTCGGCATCCTGGCCAGTACCATTGTCTTCTACTTCAGCCGCCAGCGCGAGTTCCGGGCCGATGCCGGCGGCGCCCGCCTGGCCGGCCGCGAGAAGATGGTGGCGGCCCTGGAAAAACTGCGCCGCAACGTCAACCAGCCCCATCTACCCGACCAGATGGCCGCCTTCGGCATCTCAGGCGGGGTCGGCCCGGGCATCAAGCGCCTCTTTATGACCCACCCCCCCCTGGAAGAGCGGATCGAAGCCCTGAAACGCCGCTAAACCGGCGAAGACCAGCCAATTACTGCTGGCCGGAATGCTGATTTCTGGCCAGCAGCACTTTCAACTCCCGAATTTCCCGGCGCAGACCGGCGATATCCCGGTGGAGTTCCCGTTCCTTTTCCTCGGCCAGGGCTTCAATTTCCGCCATCTGTTCGGCCTGGGCGCTCTGGGCCTGGGTCTGCATGGCCTCGACGATCACCGCGATGAACAGATTGAGCACCGTGAAGGTGGCCACCATGATAAAAGGCACGAAAAAGACCCAGGCGTAGGGGAACTCGGCCAGAATCGGCCGGACGATGCCCATGGACCAGCTTTCCAGGGTCATGATCTGAAAGAGGGTGTACATCGAAGCGCCCAGGGAGCCGAACCACTCGGGGAAGGACGCCCCGAAGAGCTTGGTGCTCATCACCGCCGCCACGTAGAAGACCAGGAGCAGCAGGGCGACAATGGAGCTCAGGCCGGGGATGGCGTGGAGCAGGGCCGCCACCACAGCCCGCATCCGGGGCGAGGCGGAAACCAGCCGCAGCACCCGCAGCACCCGCAGGCTCCGCAACACCGCAAAGGGGCCGGTGGCCGGAATCAGGGCAATGGAGACCACGGTGAAGTCGAACACCCGCCAGGGGTCGCGGAAAAAACGGGCCGGCCCCATGGCGATCAGGGCGATGGCAAGTTCGATCACAAAGATGGTCAAGCAAATGCGATCCAGGCGATAGAGCAATGCCCCATGGGGGTCGTTGACCGCCGGCACCGTTTCCAGCCCCAGCACCACCGCATTGAACACAATAACCCCGATTACCGCCCGCTGCACCCAGGGTTGCTCAATCCACCGATAAAGCCCGGCCCGCCAGCCGGGATAAACCGTCGTCGTCATCACTTCGCTCCTCTCGCCATTACTGATTTTGCGCCGTTGCCGGTCGCGTTCTGCACCGCGGCACTTTACGGCAAATTACGCTTGCCCGCATCAGCGAATTGATGCTATTGCTGGTGGCATGATCAATCTGGAAGACAAACCCGCCCCACCCACCCCGGGCCGGACCACCGGGCTGCTCTCCCGTCTGCTGGGAGACTCCAGCCTCAAAAGCGGCCTGCCGCCTGGCACCCCGGTACACGTGGGGGAACGCAAGACCGAAAAGCCACGGATCACCGTGGTCGACTACGATCCGGCGGAATGCCGAGTCAGCGAAGCCGATCTGCCCGAGGCCTGCGCTCTTTACCGCGACCGGCCGAACATGACCTGGATCAATATCGACGGGCTCCACCAGGTAGAACTGATTGAACGCTTTGCCCGGTGTTTCCGCCTGCACCCTCTGACCATCGAGGATATCTGCAACACCCACCAACGCCCCAAGCTCGACATTTACGACGACTATCTTTATCTGGTGGTAAAAAGCCAGCACTACCTCCCCGAAAGCCGCAGCATTGAGCAGGAACAGGTCAGCCTGGTGATCGGCGCCAACTTTCTGCTCACCTTTCAGGAAGGCCCATCCCCGCTCTTTGACGGGGTTCGACGTCGACTGAGCGGCGGCAAGGGGCGCATCCGCCACCGAGGCGCCGACTATCTGGCCTACGCCCTGCTGGACGCAGTTGTGGACAACTATTTCCAGATGCTGGAGACCCTGGGCGAGGAGATTGAAGAGATTGAGGAAGCGGTGCTGGCCGCCCCCGACCAGGGCACCATCCAGCGCCTCCACCTGCTGCGCCGGGAGTTGATCCTGTTGCGCAAGTCGATTTGGCCATTGCGCGAACTGCTCAGTGGCCTGCTGCGTCAGGACGGCGAAGTCTCCCTGATTGCCCCCGACACCGCCATCTATCTGCGCGACCTTTACGACCACACCATTCAGGTGATCGACACCGTGGAAACCTATCGCGACCTGCTGGCCGGGCTGATCGACATCCACCTCTCAAGTCTCAGCAACCGGATGAACGAGATCATCAAGGTGTTGACCATGTTCGCGGTGATCTTCATCCCGCTTACCTTCATCGCCGGGGTTTACGGCATGAACTTCGCCCCAGAGGCCAGCCCCTGGAACATGCCGGAACTTAACTGGTACTGGGGCTATCCCCTGGTGCTGCTGCTGATGGCTGCAGTGACCGGATCCATGCTAATCTATTTCAGGTACAAAAAATGGCTGTAAGAACCTGCTTTCCCCGGCCGGACAAAAACCGGATGGGGATCAACGAATCCGTTCCGGAGAAGATTTACGACCTGATCATCGTCGGCGGCGGCCCCGGTGGGCTTACCGCCGGCATCTACGCCATGCGGGCCGCCCTGGATGCCGTTCTGATCGACAAGGGCCTGCCCGGCGGCCAGATGAACAATACCGCCGTGGTGGAAAACTGGCCGGGCAACGAATCCATCGCCGGGGCCGAGCTGGCGGAAAAGATGGCCGCCCACGCCAAGGCCAGCGGCCTGGAGACCATGAGCCGGGAAGTGAGCCGGGTCGAGCCGGGCCTCGACTATCACACCGTCCACCTGGATAACGGCGACAAGCTGCACAGCCTGACGGTGATAATCGGCACCGGCGGCCATCCCCGCAAGCTGGGGGTGCCCGGCGAGGACGAAAATTACGGCAAGGGCGTCTCCTACTGCGCGGTCTGCGACGGTTTTTTCTTTCGCAACAAGACGGTGGTGGTGGTGGGCGGCGGTGATTCGGCCCTGGAAGAGGCCCTCTACCTGGCCAAGATCGCCGCCAAGGTTTACCTGGTTCATCGCCGCCAGGAGTTCCGAGCCGGGATGATTTTACAAAAGCGGCTGCTGGCCGAAGACAAGATCGAAGTGCTGCTCAGCGCGGTGGTCACCTCGGTGCGGGCAGACCGGAGCGGAGTCACCGGGGTCAAACTGCAGAATCGGGAAACCAGCGCCCAGACCGAGCTGGACTGCGATGGCGTATTTATTTTTATCGGCTTTGACCCGGACAACTCTCTGGTGCCGGCCGGCATCCGGATGAACGCCGACGGCTATGTGATCACCGATGAAAAATGCGAATCCTGCATGCCCGGTATTTTTGTAATCGGCGATCTGCGGGAAAAATTCGTCAAGCAGATCGTCACCGCCGCCGCCGACGGCTGCATCGCCGCCCAGGCCGCCGCCCGCCAAGTGGAACATCGCAAAGCAAGATAAGCTTCGCTCTCGACTTCCTTGGCTGCATCCGGTATTTTCTCTGATCACGCCGGTGGCGTCGGGGAGGGCCTGGCCGGTTTTTCTCGAGCCCGGCGGCCTCCGCCGCTTGCCGTTGAATTGGCCTTCTTCCGTAAGCGGCGGGGGTTTTTGTAATGGCCGACCAACCAGCCAAACGTAACCGTTCACCACGGGCACTAAACTATCGGTCTAACGTGCCGTAATCGTTCAGCAGTGCCGCAGATTGTCGGCTGTTCGCCGACAATTGACACGGGTAAGCAGCCAGGCGTAGCGTACATCGGGTACTCAAGCCTGGCTGATCGCCCGAAAGTGCGGTGCTGCTGAACGATTACAGCCAAACTCAGGCACAGGGAGCTAAAGCAATGAACCAGGGCAGCGCCAGAGAAGGGAGCGACGGCAGGGGGCGGCCGGTTAATGACGAAACCCTGCTCAAGGTAACCAAGGAAATCGTGGTCAAGTTTATCGAGGTCGGGCGGCTGTCGCCGGCCAACTTCAGCGAAACCTTCAATGACATCCACCGGACGGTATGCCGGGCCGCCCGTTCCGCCCCTTCCGAGCATGCATAGTTCCGCCGACCAACCAGCAGCGCCGCCCCACCCCCCCCACCCCCCCCATCCCTTGGACCCGGCCCTGAACCGGGCGCCGGAGCAGGTGCGGCGGGTGCATCTGATGGGCATCGGCGGCACCGGCATGGCCGCTCTGGCCGGAATGCTGCAAAGCGCCGGCCTGGAGGTGGGCGGCTCCGACCAGCAGCTTTATCCGCCCATGAGCGACTATCTGGCGGAGTTGGGCATTGCGGCCAAGGAAGGCTACCGGCCGGAAAATCTGGAGCCCCGGCCCGACCTGGTGATCGTCGGCAACGTAATCCGGGCCGCCAACCCGGAAGCCCTGGCCCTGGCCCAAGCCGGCATCCCCTATCTCTCCTTTCCCCAGGCCCTGAGCCACTATTTTTTGCGATCCAAAAGGTCGCTGGTGGTGGCCGGCACCCACGGCAAAACCACCACCGCCTCCCTGCTGGCCACCATGCTCCACCAGGTGGGACTTGATCCCGGCTTTATGATCGGCGGCATCGTCCAGGCCTTCCAGCGCAGCTCCCGCCTGGGTGACGGCCCCTTCTTCGTCAGTGAAGGCGACGAGTACGACACCGCCTTTTTCGACAAGGGGCCCAAGTTTCTCCATTACCGGCCGGAAATCTGCATTATCACCAGCATTGAGTTTGATCACGCCGATATTTATGCCGACCTGGCGGCGATCAAGGCGGCCTTTGCCCGACTGGTGGCATTGATGCCGCCCCACGGCGCCCTGGTGGCCCATCTTGACGATCCCACGGTGGCGGAGGTGGTGGCGGCACACCCCCCCTGTCCGGTGCTGGCTTACGGCGAAGGCGAAGCCAACGCCTGGCGGCTGACGGAGTTGGCCATCAGCCCGGAGGGCACGGGATTTACCGCTCTCAAAGAGGGCAAGTTTTACGGCCGTTTCCACAGCCGGATGCCCGGCCGCCATAACGCCTTAAACGCCCTGGCGGTGATCGCCGTCCTCGACCGCCTGGGGGTTACCTCCGCCGCCATTACCGCCGCCTTATCCCGGTTCCGTGGAGTCCGCCGCCGTCAGGAGGTGCGCGGCGAGATCGCCGGGGTGACGGTGATCGACGACTTCGCCCACCATCCCACGGCGGTGCGGGAAACTCTCAACGCCCTGAAGGCCGCTTACCCCGGCCGCCGCCTGCTGGCGGTTTTCGAGCCCCGCACCAACTCCAGCCGCCGCCGGGTTTTCCAGGAGGCCTACGTGCCGGTTTTCGCCGCCGCCGACCAGGTGCTGCTCCGGGTGCCGGAAGGGCTGGCGGCCATTGCCCCCGATCAGCGTTTTTCGGTGGAGCAACTGGCCGGGGATCTGCGCGATCGGGGCCAGCAAGCCACCGCCTTTGCCACCACCGAAGAGATTCTCGCCCGATTGGCCGTCACCACCCAACCCGGCGATGTGGTGGCCATTCTTTCAAACGGCGGCTTCGACAACATCCACCGCCGCCTCCTCGCTCAATTAGAATAAATATTTCCCCTTGCTTTTTGGGGGGGCTTTGGCCGATAATCGGGGCCGTGTCCGGGGCGAGGGTGAACTTTTCTGAATAGCTATTCATTTTTTGCTTGACCTTGCCTCCCGCCGGAGCTAAAGAAAGCGTTAAGTTTTTATCCTGCGGAGGGGTTCGGGGGGTAAAGCCTGAAAGGAGGGCGCAGTGGAGCAGCAATACCTGATTGACCTCTTGTACGTGATGGCCTTTTTTCTGGCCGGTCTTACCTTCGCCCTGGGCCCCATCATCATCTCCAAGCTGCTGGCCCCCCGTACCCTTCAGCCCCAAACCAGGTCCATCTACGAATGCGGCATGCCGCCCATCGGTGAGGCCTGGATTCGCTTCGGGGTGGTTTATTACCTCTACGCCTTGATCTTCCTGGCCTTCGCCGTCGATATTCTCTTTCTCTTCCCGGTGGCCCTGATCTATGCCCGGGAAGTGATCCTGGGTTCGGCCCTGCTTGATTTCATCGTTATTTTCCTCTTCATCGACACCTTGGCGCTGGCCGTGGTCTACGCCTGGAAAAAGGGAGTTTTTCAGTGGGAACGGAAAACCTTCAGCCATCTCTAGTCCCGGAGCAGCCGGCCATCGTGCAGTTTGCCGCCCTGGACAAACTGCTCAACCTGGGACGGGCCAACTCGCTGTGGCCCATGACCTTCGGCCTGGCCTGCTGCGCCATCGAGATGATGGCCACCGGCGCTTCCCGGTTTGATATCGACCGGTTCGGAGCCGGGGTCTTCCGGCCGGCCCCCAAGCAGTGCGATGTGATGATCGTGGCCGGCACCATCAGCAAAAAGATGGCCCCGGCCATCAAGACCCTTTACGAGCAGATGCCCCATCCCAAATGGGTGATTGCCCTGGGCAACTGCGCCATTTCCGGCGGCCCTTTCGCCTTTGAGGGCCAGTACGGGATTGTCGAGGGGGCGGACAAGTTTTTACCGGTGGATGTTTATATCCCCGGCTGCCCGCCCCGGCCCGAGGCCCTGCTGGAGGGGCTGATGGTGCTGGAGGAAAAACTGACGGGGTCGCGTCGCAAATCCTGGCCCCGCCGGTAAACGTCCGGGAGCACCGCAGATTTGGACAAGCAGCCCGGCTTGCGTACCCGGGGTACGCGGTGCCTGACTGCTTGTCCAAATCTGCGGTGCTCCCGGACGTTTACCTCACCTCCCCTTTGTTCAGGAGGGCGTTGGGCTTAAGATTTGAATAACTATTTGGTGAAAGTGGAATATGAGTGACGCTAAGGAAATAGCTGGCAAATTGGCCGGGTTGGGCACGGTGCTGGAGTGCGACCATGCGGCCAGGGGCTGGCATTTGGAGTTGAGCTTGGTGCCCGAGCAGCTGCCGGCGGCGGCGGAAGTGCTTGATCAGGGTGGTTTTTTTATTGAAACCATCGTGGGGGTGGACTGGTTGGGGGAGCAGGAGGCCCTGGCTAAAGAAGCGGCCAAAGCGGCGGCGGCCAAGGCTGCTGCCGCCAAGAAGGCGGCGGAAAAGGCGGCTCAGGAGACCGCGGAACGGGGGGAGCCGGCTCCCGAGCCGCCACCACCAGCGGCCGAGGAAGTCGCCGCTGAACCGGCCGCCACCGAGCCCCGGGAGGATAGCTTTGAGGTGATTTATCACTTCAACCGTTACGAGCAGCTCTGCCGGGTGCTGGTCCGCTGCCGGGTACCCCGCTCGCTGGCCAAGGTGCCAACCATCTCCGGGATCTACCCCGGCGCCAACTGGCATGAACGGGAAACCCACGATTTCTTCGGCATTGAATTTTCCGGCCACCCCGATCTTTCGCCCCTGCTGCTGCCGGAGGACGCCGACTTTCACCCCCTGCGCAAGGACTACCAGCCATGACCGCAATCCTGGCCGATCCCGCCCACGAGACCTTCGTCCTCAACATGGGGCCCCAACATCCCGCCACCCACGGGGTGTTGCGGGTCAAGCTGGTGCTGGACGGCGAATACATCGTCGAGGCGGAGCCGGTGCTGGGCTACATCCATCGGATGCATGAGAAGATGGGGGAAATTCGCCCCTACCCTCAGTTCATGCCCAATACCCCACGGATCGACTACCTCTCGGCCCTCTCCTACAACCACGGCTACGCCCTGGCGGTGGAGCGGGCGGCGGGGATTACGGTGCCGGAACGGGCCGAGTATATCCGGGTGGTCACCGTCGAGCTTAACCGGATCGCCAGCCACCTGCTCTGGCTGGGGGCTTTCGTGCTGGACCTGGGCGGCTTTACCCCCCTGCTCTATACCATGGATGACCGGGAGCAGATCCTCGATCTGCTGGAGTCGATAACCGGTGCCCGCCTCACCTACTGCTACTTCCGCTTCGGCGGGGTCTATAACGATATCGACGACGATTTCGTGACCGGCAGCAGGAAGTTCATCGAGCTGATGCGGCAGCGGCTGCCCATGTACCACAACCTGATCAGCAAGAACATCATCCTGCGCCAGCGGCTGGAGGGCATCGGCCTGGTCAGCCCGGAGATGTGCCGCAAGTACGGGGCCAGCGGCCCGGTGGCCCGCGGCTCCGGAATCAATTACGACGTGCGCAAACATGAACCCTACTCGGTATATCCAGAACTGAATTTCGACGTTCCGGTTTACCAGCAGGGCGACTCCATGGCCCGCTACCTGGTGCGGCTCGATGAAATCGAGCAGAGCCTGCGGATCATCGAGCAGGGCCTGGCCAAAATGCCGGTCGGTCCGGTGATGGCTGAAAAGGTACCCAAGACCATCAAGCCGCCCAAGGGTGATTATTACGCGGCGGTGGAAGCGGCCCGGGGGCTTTTCGGGGTCCATCTGGTCAGCGACGGTAGCGGCACCCCCTACCGTCTCAAACTGCGCACTCCCTGTTTTTCCAATCTCAGCCTCTACGGCGAGGTTTCCCGGGGGCTGTTGCTGGCCGACGCCATCGCGGTGATGGGCAGCCTGGACCTGGTAATTCCGGATATCGACCGTTAAGGAGCCGGCGCGACCGTTATGACTGCATATCCTGAAATATTGCGACTGCTGGCCTATGTCGTCGCCATCCTGGCCCTGGTGGCTTTCAACGCCTCCTTTCTGGTCTGGCTGGAGCGCAAGGTGGCCGGCCATATCCAGCGGCGGATCGGCCCCAAGGAAGTGGGCCCCTTCGGCATCATCCAGTCCCTGGCCGACGGCATAAAGTTGATGAGCAAACAGTTGGTGGTTCCCGAGCGGGCCGACGGCCTGCTCTACCGGCTGGCCCCGGTAATCACCATGACCACGGCGGTGATGGTCTATGTGGCCGTGCCCTTCGGCCCCACCCTGGTGGCCCGGGATCTCAACATCGGTCTGCTGCTGATTTTCGCCTTCGCCTCGGCCAACGTCATGGCCCTGCTGCTGGCGGGCTGGAGTTCCAACAACAAATACTCGGTGATTTCCGCCAGCCGGGCGGTCTCCCAGAACGTGGCCTACGAGGTGCCCATGCTGATCACCGTGGTCACCCTGGTGATGATCGCCGGCAGCATGAACCTCAACACCATCGTCGGCCAGCAGGGCAACCTGCTGCAGTGGAATATCTTCCCCTGGAACGGCAGCCTGCTGTTGCCGGTGGCCTTCCTGATCTTCTTCGTCAGCGTCCTGGCGGAAACCAACCGGGCGCCCTTTGACCTGGGCGAGGCGGAAAGCGAGCTGGTGGCCGGCTTCCACACCGAATACGGCGGCATGGGGTTCGGCCTCTTCTTCCTGGGGGAATACTCCAACGTCTTCGTCGGCTGCGCCCTGACCGCCATCCTGTTCCTGGGCGGCTGGCAGTGCCCCTTCGGAGTCCTGCCCGGCATCCACTGGCTGCTGATTAAAACCTATCTGCTGATCTTCGTGATCATGTGGATTCGCTGGACCTATCCCCGGACCACCCTCTACGGTCTGCTCAACCTTTCCTGGAAGGTGCTGGTGCCCTTCTCCCTGGTTACCCTGCTGGTGACCGCGGCCATGCTGAAGGTGTTTTAACAATGTACGCCAAGACAACCGGATACTGGCAAGAACTTTTCGCCGGCTGTAAAAGCCTGCTGGTGGGGCTGGGGATCACTTTCAAGTACATGATCCAGCCGGTGGTGACCGTCCAGTACCCCCACCAGACCCTGCCCATTCCCCCGCGCTACCGGGGTCATATCGACCTGGTGGCCGACGAGGAAGGCAACCACAAGTGTATTGTCTGCGGGATGTGTCAGCGCAACTGTCCTTCGGGCTGCATCACCGTGGTGGGGGAAAAGCCGGAGGGCGGCAAGAAGAAGGAGCTTACCGGCTACCGCCTGGACTTCACCAAGTGCAGCCTCTGCGGCGGCTGTGTGGAGAACTGCCCCACCGACGCCTTGGATTTCAGCAAGGAATACAACCTGGCCAGTCTCAACCGCCAGGATTTCGTCTATGACCTGTTAAAGCGTTTCGAGGAACGGAGGCGATGACCCCATTACTCTCTGTCGAGGGCCTGGCCGGGCTGGTTTTTTTCGGCTTCGTCCTGCTGATCATTCTGGGCGGCCTGCTGGCCACCAACGCCGCCAACCTGGTGCGGGCGGTAAGCGGCCTGGCCCTCTGCCTGGTGGGGGTGGCCGGGATTTATTACTTCCTGGGCAGCCCATTCCTGGCCCTGATGCAGGTGCTGATCTATGCCGGGGCGGTCTGCATCGCCATCATGTTTGCGGTGATGCTGGCCGAGCCCCAGAGCGACAGGCCCGGCCATAAGGTACACCCCCTGGCCGGAGCGGGAGCGGCCACGGCCGGAGCCCTGATGGCCTGGGGCCTGGCCGCCCTGGCCTTCAAGACCACCTGGCCGACGGCGGCCCCGCTTACTGCCGCCGCCCCCCTGGAAGATGTGGGCCGGGCGATGATGACCACCTTCGTGGTCAGTTTCGAACTGATCTCACTGATCCTGCTGGTGGCCATCATCGGCTCGCTGGTCTTGGCAAAAAGGGGCCGTAATTAAGGAGCTGGACGAAAAATGATGATCCCGGTGGTTTACAACAGTCTGGAAACCTATTTGCTGATCGCCGCCCTGCTCTTCGGGCTGGGCATCTACGGCATTCTGCGCCAGCAGAGCCTGATCGGCATTCTGATTTCAGCCGAGCTGGTGCTGTGCGCCGCCTCGGTCAACTTCATGGCCTTCAACCGCTTCCTGGCCCCGGACCCGGTGGTGGGGCAGATGTTCGCCCTCTTCATCATGGGCCTGGCGGCGGCGGAGGCGGCGATTATTCTGAGCATCATCGTCGCGGTTTACCGCAACTACAAAACCATCGACCCGGAAACGCCGGCGGAACTGGCCGGCTGAGCGAAACTGTTCACCAGGAGCACTAACCTGTGGATTTAACGGACCTTAACCGTTCAGCAGTGCCGCAGATTCGGGCAAGCAGCCAGGCGCCTCGTACCCCG
>OBJA01001399.1_pt1 | contig 16816 bp, 14 predicted proteins | sample 1519751 | NCBI WGS metagenome assembly OBJA01 (sample SAMEA3881238, study PRJEB22517) | soil metagenome | biome: lake sediment; feature: soda lake sediment; material: sediment, water from around vicinity | place: India | collected 2013-12-23 | depth 3 m | reverse complement strand
TTTATCATCCAGCCTTTTCCGTATGGATCCTTGTTTACAAGCTCCGGGTCATCGGCCAGGGCCGGATTTACCTCCGAAACGGTACCACCGACAGGCATGAACAGGTCAGAAACTGTTTTAACCGCTTCCACTGTTCCAAAGGTATCGCCCTGTTCAAGCTCTTCGCCTTCGGTCTCGATTTCTACAAACACAACATCGCCCAACTCGTTCTGGGCATAATCGGTAATCCCAACAACTGCTGTATCTCCCTCTACACGTACCCATTCATGATCCTCGGTGTACTTTAAATCTGCTGGTATTTTCATCGGTGTAATTTTTTATTAATTAAAAATAGTTGATTTCAATAAATTTCCAACGCAACAACTTTGTTGGTATATCATTTCAAAATTAATACTTTTTACCGAATTCAGTGTCCTATTAAACATCCAATTACCTGACTTATGTCGCATTTCTTAAATTCTGATGTACGTATCTGGGTTTCATTTTGTAATATTGTATAAAATCAATTGGAGTAGAAATTCGTTAAAAAGAAGGACAAGCAATTAATCGTATATTTGGATAACAACAATGTTTTCGGTTAAAATAACAACATTAAAAGCGATCGGAAAGGCAGCAAAGGAACTCATTGACCGGTTTCCCCAACAACGTGTATTTGCATTTTACGGGAAAATGGGTGCCGGAAAAACAACATTTATCCAGGCCATCTGCAAGAAACTGGGAACAAACGACACGGTTACCAGCCCCACTTTTGCCCTGATCAATGAATATAAAACAACCGCTGGCGATTCCATTTTCCATTTCGATTTCTACCGCATCAAAGAAATGGAGGAAGCTTTTGACCTGGGGTATGAGGATTACATCTACAGCGGAAATTATTGTCTGATTGAATGGCCCGAAAAAATTGAACCCCTGCTGCCGCCGGATCATATAGCTGTAACTATTGAAGTCGAAAACAATGAAATACGAAAAATAACTGCATCGCCCGGATAAACAAAAAACCAATGTCATTGGTATAAAATTTATACAGCAAAACAATCAGATTATGACAGTGAAAGAGGAATCACAAGAGAACGTTTCGGTTTCGAAAACCATGCTGATGCCCAAAGAGGAGATGCTGGAAATTAAAACCCGCGGCCAACGAATAAAAATAGGAATTCCCTCCGATTTTTCAAAGGTTGAATACAGGGTACCGCTGACTCCCCAGGCGGTTGACCTGCTTACCTCTTACGGCCATGAAATCTATATTGAAACCGATGCAGGGAAAATGGCAAGTTATTCCGACCAGGCCTACCGTGAGGCCGGAGCCATAATCGTTGAAAAAAAGGAAGAGGTGTTCCAGTGTGACATAATACTGCGTGTAGCTCCCTTCGACAACGACGAGATCGACATGCTGCGCGGCGGTCAGGTTATCTTTTCAAACATGCAGATCCAGGCCCACTGCCGCGAGTCGATGCAGAAACTGATGCAAAAAAAGGTTACTACAATTGCTTTCGAGAACATTGAAAACGAAGACGGGTTCCTCCCTATCGTACACCAGATGAGCCAGATAGCCGGGGTTACCTCAATTACCCTTGCCAGCGAGTACCTGAGCAAGGCCCGGAACGGGAAAGGCGTACTCTTTGGCGAAGTTACCGGCATTACCCCTGCCGAACTTGTGATTATAGGCACCAGCACCGCCGCCGAATATGCTGCACGTGCGGCACTTAACCTGGGCATCCTTGTGAAGGTGTTCGATACCTCGGTTTACGACTTAAGCAAACTCGAAGAAAAACTCGGACGCCCGGTGTTCACATCCGTCTTTTATCCAAAAGTGCTTAAAAAAGCCCTCCTCTCGGCCGATGCCGTTATCGGGGCCATGATGTTTAATACAACACCCAAATTTAAAGTCTCCGAAGACCTTGTAAAACAAATGAAGGAAGGCTCGGTTATAATCGATCTGAACGCCAGCCAGGGCGGCTGTTTCGAAACAACCCGGTGCACCGATTTAAACAACCCTTCCTATATTCAGCATGGGGTGGTCCATTACTGTGTACCCAACTCCCCGGCCATTGTTGCACGCACGGCTTCCATCTCATTCAGCAATACCCTTATTCCAATTTTACTGTCAATCGGCGAGATAGGCGGGGTCGACAACTACATTAAGAATTCAAAAGGATTCCGCAAAGGGGTATACATCTATCACGGCATCCTAACAAATACCGACATCGGAAATCTTTTCAACATCCCTTCCAAAGACATCGAATTGCTGCTGGCCATTTTTTAACCCCCGCAAATTGTTCCCCATATGTTCTCCTCCATCATCCCATGCTGGATTTTGCTCCTTATTGTCAACTCCGAAACTTCCTTGTTTCACCGGGCGATGCCCGTAATCCCTTTCATTAACCTTGCAACAACCGTCAATAATACATACGACAGGCAACAGCTGCGCCTGAACAACCGATATTCCCTGGTGTCAGAAGCATGCGAAAACCGCTTCTTCGAACAGACCTTCGACTGATTAAATTCAATGTAAACTCAATATAAATTCAATATTAATTCAGTGTAAATTCAATTCTAATTGAATTTACACTGAATTAAAACTGAGTTAAAAGTGAATTTATAATGAAGAATGTAAATTGGAAAACCAAAATACTACTGCCGGGTGAAATATTGTAGAAGAATGGAGACAACGTGATCGGAACAAAAAAACAGGGCCGATATGCAAAGGCTTACTTTTTAACCAGAATCATCATCGATATTTCTTCCACTTCCACCTCGCCCGACACTTCGGCCAGCCCTTCATCATTGAATTGGTCGGCCTGCACCATAATCCGGTAGGTACCCTGGGGAAGGGGCTGTGAAATTTTCTTCCGGTTTCCGTTAAGAATCACCATAATATCGTCCCACTTGTCACCTGCTGATTTTCCGTTGATGCAATAGGAAACCACACCCAACTGGTATTTCGAGCAAAATTGAAGGAAATGCTGAATCTGGCTGGCATCGTTCATTCTGAAAGCGGGATGGTTCTTGCGCAGGGTTATCAGGTTTTTGTAATATTCAAAAACTTCGAAATGCTCCTTTTTCAGGTTCCAGTCGATTTGATTTACCGAATCGGGCGATTTGTATGAATTTCCGTTTCCTCCCTTGGTACGGCAAAATTCAGCGCCTGAATGCAAAAAGGGTACCCCCTGCGATGTAAGAATAACAGCACCTGCAAGTTTCATCATTTTTCGCATTTCCGGCAGCGAAGCCTTTGAGCAGCTCGATTTGAGCTTGTCCCAAAGGGTGTAATTATCGTGGCAGGAAACGTAATTGATGCACTGCACGGGTTGTGCGGCCCAGGGTTGCTTCGAGGACTCAACATATTCGTATACAATCTGGGGGTGCTGAACGGCGGCTACCACTCCAAACTTTACGTTTTCTTCCCGCAAATCGAGCCCGCTCACAAATCCTTTTGTTTTTTTGCTGCTGTTGTTTCCTTTAAGGGCATCGCGCAGGTCGTCATTAAATGCAGCAATTCCGGGCAGCCTGGCTAAATTTCGTTTAACGGCCCGTTTTTCTTCAGGCATCGGGCTAAAATCGGCGACCCATCCTTCACCATACAGCAGCAGTCCAGGCTTTATTTTTTGCAGTTCAGCTTTTATCTGGTTCATTGCATGAATGTCGTAAATCCCCATCAGGTCGAACCTGAACCCGTCGACATGATATTCCTGGACCCAGTATTTTAACGAGTCGATTATGTATTTGCATACCATGTTTCGTTCGGTGGCCAGTTCATTGCCGCATCCCGAGGCATTCGAAAAATTACCATCGGGTTTTTGCCTGTAGAAATAGCCCGGCACTGTCTGGTTAAAAACCGATTCTTTCGTAAAATAGGTGTGGTTGTAAACAACATCGAGCACCACGCCAATGCCTGCAGCGTGCAACGCCTGCACCGTTTGCTTAAACTCCCTTATCCTGACGGTACCATCGAAAGGGTCGGTTGCATAAGAGCCTTCCAGGGCATTGAAGTGCAGGGGGTCGTATCCCCAGTTGTATTTTTCGAACGGCTTTTCCTCGTCAACAGTCGCAAAATCGTTTACCGGAAGCAGGTGAACATGGGTTATTCCCAGTTCCTTCAGGTGCTCAATGCCGGTTGCCAGGCCATCGGCCGAACGGGTATTTTCCTCAGTAAGACCAATGAATTTTCCTTTGTTCCGGATACCCGAGGATTCGGATATCGAAAAATCACGCACGTGGGTTTCATAGATGATGGCATCGGTATAGCTTTTCAATACAGGCGAAGCATCCGATTCCCAATTTTCAGGATTTGTTTTTGCCGGGTTGTAAATCAATCCCCGGATCCCGTTTATACCCACACAGCGTGCATAAATATCAGGAGTCTCGTTTAACCATTCCCCGTCATTTACCCGAAATGTATAAAACTTGCCCTCATAGTCGCCCGTTAATACAGTCGACCAGGTTCCATTCCCGCTTGCAAGAAGCTGTGTTTTATAAAAGTCCTCTCCGCTTTGGCCGTCTTTGTACAGCCTGAATTCAACCATTTTTGCCGTTGGAGCCCATATTTTTACTGTGGTCTTTTCTGGTGTCCAGATAACTCCCAGATCGTTTCCTTCGTAAAAAGGATATATCGAGAAATCAATGTGATTAAATTTCCAGTCCCTCATCAAAAATTAAATAACGTTTTTCGCAACAATACCTTCCTGCTTCCCAGTTGGCGGCCTTTTACATCCTTTACCACAACCCGGGCCCTTGGAAGGCGTTTTAGTGTTCTGTCAAATCCATAAAACCGGTGCAAATCGATGTTTAATGTATGACTTTGGTTTTTGGTCAGGTACAACGGATAGCACCAGTTTTTATTTGTCCCCTTCAGTTTAAACCTGCGGGTGACCCATATACTGCTGAGCACCAGCACCGGGCTGTCGATATCAACATCCGTTTTCCCCTGGTTGACTACCGATAACTCAAGAAAACGCGGGTAGTACAGCCGGTCTTTCCTCAGATCTACATTTACTTTCCTGCGCACCGGGAACCAAAATTTAAATCTCCCTTTGCTTTTACTTTTCAGTTGAGATAAAAATGTAGCCAATCCCAAAACTACAACGAGAACCAAAAGCCATACCAGCTTGTGCCCTTCGGGTCCGATCTCGTTGTTGGCCAAAAGCCGGAAAGAACACCCAATAAAAAAAAGTATGGTTAACACCCGTTTCATCATTTTTTATTTGCCCCGCAAATGTAACAGAATTTTTATATTGAACCGATTTAAATTAACAGCCCCGGCAGCTGGAGCCAAACCGGAGGCGATAAATCAAATTCCCTGCCGTAATATTCAAAAAACCAGGCAATACACCTGCCTGCACTAAAAAATCTGACATAGTCAGCTGCTCAATCATACTTCCGGGTGAAACAATCCATTGTATTGTTAATTAATTGTAAGGAACGGCAATATTTTTGCATGTAATTAACAAATAAAATACTATTTTGTATTTAATTTGAAATTAAAAGAAACAGAGTATGAAGCAACTGGTTTGTCCTATATCTAACGAAAAAGTAAATGAGCGCCTTACACGGTTGAATGCCTTTTTCACAATTGTACTGGTGGCCGCCGGATTTTTATTTAATTCTGTATTATTCCCCCTGGTACTGCTTGTCGATTTCTTCTTCCGTGCATTTGGAAATTCAAGGTACAGCCCCCTGAGCTATGCAAGTTCAGGAGTGGTACGGCTGCTCCAGCTGGCAAAAAAACCAATCGATAAAGCGCCGAAAATTTTTGCTGCCCGTATGGGATTTATAATGACCCTGGTAATTGCCGTTCTATTTTTACTTGGATTCCATGGCGCATCGATGGTTGTGGCAGCGATCCTTGTATTTTTTGCATCCCTTGAATTTGCTTTTGGAATTTGCGTGGGCTGTTACATTTATACCTACCTGATATTACCCGCTTACAGATAATATAAAGCCATGACAACAACAGGACAAGTTTAGTGCCTGTTAATAACTACTATCTTAAATGAACGAATGCAGCCCGGGAGAAGTTCCGGGTTGTTTCTTTTTATTCGTTTACCTCGGGCGGAAGCATTTTTAAATCGAGTTTCTTTTGCAGAATGTGGTAATTTACCGAAGAATCGGGTACCATAACGGGCATGTTTGAAGAAAACTGAGTACCTGGTTTTGCTACAGGCATGTGAAAATAGTCAGTAACATCATTCGCTACACCTTCCGCCCACATTCCATTTCCAGGTTTTTCGAAAAGTGAGTCAGGGAAAGCAGGTGCTTCCGGATCGGGCAGTTTAAATTGGGGGGAAGAATCGAAGGGATTACCATGCTGCTCCGGATTTATTTCTCCAAAAGGAATTGTCGGCAGTTTATCAGGCTTCTCCTGTGCCTGAACCAATAGGGTGCAAATAAGAGCCACTGATAAGAGAAACACAATTTTCATTTAGGGTGTCTTTTAATAAAGTATATCAAATATACACATTCTGCAGTGGAATATTAAAAGTAATAATTAAAAAAAAGTTAACCGGAAATAGGTGTCAGCTGCCTGCTGCTGTTTTAAATTTCACAGAATAAAAACCATTTCCTCCCTCTTTCAAACCACACCAGATTGAAAATTGCTGAGGCTTTTGTCTGGCGGGCAGTCTTCTGCCGTTTACATGTGCAAACTCCACAGGCCATAAAATATATGTTTCCCCGGCACGAAGGTTCATACCCGTAAGTTTGTAATACCCGTTCACAGTCATCTCCGCGTTCAGATAGTCAATGGTATCGTTGTTGGTAACATATATCCGGTTTCCATCGAAGGCAACCGATGCATTTAACTCAACAATGGCATCCGGGCTTTTCTTTTGTTTTTGATAAACTACAGCAAAAATGCCAATTATTCCAATTACCAGGAAAATCAACACCGCTTTTGGTTTTATGCTAATCATTTTCATTTTTTTTCATCCGACAATGCATCCATGCATCGATTTCGCCTGCCCGCTTTCAGCCGTTCCGGCACTTTTTCTTTTCTTCTGTGCGAGACCGGAATTAATTCATTTCCTGGAAGCTTTAACATGCTGTGCGATTCCATGAATGTAACTTCATGTTTCATATTTAAAAGGTTGGTCTTATGCACACGCAGGAAACCAAACTTCTGCAGCAACTCCTCGGACTCAACCACCCATAGCAGGGATTAACAGGATGGCTGAGGTTTTGATAAAGTTGTTTTAACCGAAGACAACTTTGAATTTCATAGATTTTTTATTTTTTCAAAATTATTCTTTTAAACGCGCTCCAATAATTTTAATAACCGATTCCATGTCCCGGCAATTATTTTCAATTATCCTGCCTTCACTATCAATTAATACATAGTGAGGAATTCCGGAAATATAATATTTCCCGCGTAGTATTTCTTCCCAGTTTCCTTTACACATCAAATGTGTCCCTAATAACTGGTGCTCGTTAATTGCATTGAGCCAATCATCCCAATTTTTATCCAGACTGATATTTAAGAATTCAACCTCTTTACCTTCAAACATTTTTATCATTGAATTTTTCCCCGGGATTTCTTTTATACACGGGGCACACCAGCTGGCCCAAAAATTTATAAAAACAAGTTTCCCCTCGAATTCTTTTATCGAATGAAAATTACCTTCAATATCACTTAGATAAAAATCAGGTGCCGTTTCTCCTGCATTCAGGAGAACAAGTGGCTCATTGTTTTTATTATCCTGCCGTTTAGTGTTTTTTACGGTATTATATAACCAGCTGTCGCTCAAAACCGATGATATTGTAGCAAGCAAGGAATCAATCCGATCGGATTGTTCCTGAGTTTCGGCTGAAAGATAAAATTCAGAAAACCGATAAGCAAAGTACCATTCCCGGACAGTGCCTTCCAGTTGATTGGTCACATCGTCAATTTCTGCCATGAATAACGGAAACGCCCTTTGAAAGCCCTTAGCATTTCCATCCAGATCAAGTGCTTCATTCAGCAATTCATTATTCAAAAAATAATATGAACGTAAAAAAATATAATAATTAATCGAATTTCTTGCCCTGGTATTTTGAATGGGGATGGAATTTAAAAACTGGAAATATCTATCATCTCTTCCTGTTGATTCGCCATGAAAATAGTTCCGGTAGGTTATTGCACCCATTTTAAATGAAGCATTACCATAAAAAATATTTTTCCTTTCCATTTTTATAAACCAGCCAGGCAATTTGTTTTTATCACTATATGCTGATAAATATTTCAGTTCTTCGTTATACATGGAATCGATTTTTTCAGATCCTTCATATATATTGAACGATGGAGAGATAAAATTGGAAGCAGGAATACGAATGTCGAAGTAATTGAAATGCCGGGTTTTATTTAAATAGTAGGTATTTATATTTTCTCTGATTCCGGCATAGGAAACAGAACTGTATACATCATTATTGAAATCAAAATCAAGGTTGACAGTAAGTGTATCTCCGGGCACGGCAAATAAGGGAATCATTGAATTCCTGAACAACATTTCAATTTGATTGAATGGCGAACATTTAAAAGACAAATAATAGGTTCCATCTTCAGAAATAATTACTTGCTGCATCAGATTCGAGTAGCACGGAATTATATTCAGGTGGCTCACATTGATAAGAGTGGTATCTGATACATTTTTAACATCAAACTTCAGAACGGTTTCTTCATCCCATTTTACATCACTGAATGGATCATGATTTTTGCATGAGAAAATCAATAGAGTTATCAAGGTAAACAGGAGAATCTTTTTCACAACTGTATATTTTGATGTTTTTCCAGGTTTTTTCGATTCTCAATAATCTGCCGGGCAGTTCATAAGAAATGTCAGAAAAAAAGCAGTGGCAAATAGTTTTTTCATGGTGACTGTTTTAATTGAATATTGTTTTTTAATACTCTATGCTCAACCCATATGTATTTATAAGGCTATGTCATCAGCTTTCTTCATTTAATTTCTGCATCCACTAGTCCTTTTTCATCAGGCATAATCTGATGCATCTTCTATTGCCCGATTCCCAGCTTTTTCTTCACAAGAGGGAGCAAGTCAACACTTTCGTTTGACTTTGATAAAATAAAATTGGCACCAGTATCAAAAACATATATAAGTCCGAGTTCCCGGGCTACCTCATCCACTGCTCCCGTAGCCTTTTGGTATAAAGGATCCAGCAATTCCATATATTTTTGTTCGATTTGCTGCTGGGCATTTTGCTGATATCCCTGAATGCGTTGCTGCTGGTTCTGCAATTCAGAAATGACGGCATTCCGCCTTACTTCAGAGGTATCTTCGGCCAGCTGCTCCAGTTTCAGCAAACTGGTCTGATAATTTTGCCGCATTTCAGCCAGAACATCTTCCAGTTGCTTTTGGAAATTATTCAATTCAGTTTCAGCGGTTTTAAGCTCGGGAAGCACCTGGATCACAGCCTGCAGATCGATATGGCCAAATTTCAATGCCTGCCCGCTTGCAAAATCGAATAAAAGCAACAGAATGAAAGATGCGGAAAGTTTTAAAGCATAGTTCATAGATCTTGATTTTTAATTTATTAAATCAAATATCCAACTAATAAAACAATTTCAATATTAACAAATGTTAATTCATTAACTACATATGGTTAATTTTATTGAAAACTATCCTGATTTTCCTAAAAATTACAACTCGCCAGCATACAACTTCTTATGAATTTAATTTACTGCTATTTTTCAGCCCTGTAGATCAATCAGCGGCTCCAATTAATTCAAATGAACTTCTATTCAGCCTGCAGTTTAAATTCCACGTTTATTCTTATAAGTTTTCTGTCGATTGTTGGTATATCAACTGCAGGTAACATCTGCAGGACACGTTCCACCTCTTTAATAAGAAGGACAGGATTTGTTTCAGGTTTGGCAGGTGGAGCAGTATCGCCTCCATATCCTGTTACAATAACCCCCTCTAGCTCATGTACATCGCGCCAGGAGTAGTTTTCCCGTGCTATAACCTGTTTTGGCTTCCCGGGGTCAATTACCAGGGCTACTGTGCCCTGCAGTCCTGCACGCTGTGCCTCAACCGGGTATTTAATGTGCTCTGCAATATATCTTCTCAGTTGCAGTTCGGTAATTATTTTATTTTCCGGTGTACCTTGTTTGGTGGCAATAACAATTACCCCGTCCTTTCCTCTTTGTCCGTAAAGTGCTGTTGCGGATGCTGCTTTTAAAACATCGATGTATCTGATATCTTCCGCAGGAATGTCTTTTATGCTACGGGTTTCCTCCCCGTCGACAATGTAAAGGGGGCCCGGAATTACCAGGCTTTGTGCATAACTTTTAACTCTAACGACAGGATTTTCTAATATAAAATTAACAGGAACACCCATCCCCGGCACATCAACCGGCTGCCCGTTTCTGATGCCCGGGTTCCAGTCGGGCATTGATTCCACCACCCTGATGGCCTCCTTGTCTAAAGGAGGGTATAATCCGCTTGCCAGCCTGACATTGGTTACTTTTCCTTCTTTGGTGACTTTGAATGTCACATGTACCCTGCCGTGAATCCCGTTCTCCCTTGCAATTTCCGGATAATTAATATTGTCGGCAAGGTATTTCCTTAAAGCCACTTCCCCACCCGGAAATTCAGGCCACTTTTCGTACAACGGAATTTCTTCATACGGCAGGGGACGCAGATTCTGAGAATTTTCATCCAAATAGGCGTAAGATTTCGATCTGGTGGTTATCAATATCACACCATGTTTTGCATCCGGACCATACCGTTCAGTTACAGATTCGTCTTTTATAGTTTTAATACTTTCCACATCCTCCGGAGGAATCTGGGTAATCGTTTTTGTAACTTTCCCGTCAACTACGTACAGCGGTTCGTTTGTGTTATCCAAACCGACGGAGGGATTATCATGTTGTGCCTTCCCGGTATGTTCCCCGGATCTTAAGAGTAAAGTACCTTCTGTACGGACTGGTTTTAACTCTACATCTATTTTGTTTTTCCCCGCAGCACTCATTTCCTGTGATTCATACCCCTGCACAGTGAAAACCAGTGTATCATCTGCCTGCTCAAGCTGGATCTTATAATTTCCGCTGCTGTCGGTTATCGTTCCCACCGGTTTTCCCCTGATAATAACTGCAACAAGTTCCAATGGCTCACCCTTTTCATTTGTAACTTTTCCCGAAACGAAATTCCCTTGCTTTGTTTCAGGATGCGAAGCAATACTGCTGCTCTGTTTCTGAATGTATTCAGTCTTCACTTCCCTGCCCGACAAACCCATAACCAATACAGCCACAAGCGGGAGTAATACCAGCTGTCTGAACCGTTTAAACCTGGTTTCCGGTGTTTTTTTCATCATGATGATGCGGTTTTTAAGCTGTGAACCATTTAAAGCGGTTAAAAATGACGCTACCCCTTGTTTATCAGCCAGTGCTACCATTGCCAGCTGATAGGTGGCAGGATTATGATTTTTGATTATTTCGTTGTCGGTTTTATATTCCAGGTTGTTTTTGACAGCATCTTTAACAAGCCAGGCAAACGGATTGAACCATTGTAGAATAAATAGTATTTCGGCAACCAGTATATCGAGTGTATGTTTTTCTTTGACATGGATGTGCTCGTGCTCGATAATCATTCTTAAGTTCCGGTTTTTAAGGGAACGTTCTGAGATTACAATCCTGCTGAAGAAGCAAAAGGGGTGCACATCCTTATCGGTAATATAAATTCTGTAACCAAAAAAATGTTTGATCCGACTGCCCCTGATGATCAGCAGGGCTTTTATATGGCCTGTAATTAAATGGAACAAAAAGCCTGCAACGCCAAGCAAATAGATTCCTGACAGGTAATGGGGCCACAATGAATAAGAATTTGAATATACACTTGCCTCACCCGAAGCCTCCAGGTACGCAAAGCTGCCTATAACAGGCTCAGGAACTTCTACATACTGTACAGCAGTAAAAGTTATAAGTGGAATCACAAAACTCAGAGCCAGCATTAAGGGCAGATACGCCCGATTGAAAACAAAATGTTTCCGGTTTTGAAACAGAACCAGGTAAGCCAGATAAAATGCCCCGGTAGCAACGGCTACTTTACTGATGTAAAGGAGGTAGGTTTCCATTATCATTCATCTTTAATCATTCGGATCAACTCGTCCAGCTCTTCAGGTGTAAGTTCTTTTTCCTTTACAAAAAAAGCAACTGCACTTTTATACGAATTGTCGAAGTAATCGCTTATTACCTGCTTCATGAATGAACTGCGGTAATCTTCTTTCGACATGAGCGGGTAATACTGGTAAGTATTCCCATATTGTTTGTAACCAACTATACCCTTTTCCTGAAGCAGCCGGACCAGTGATGAAACTGTGTTGTAATGCGGCTTTGGATCCTCGTATTCTTCAATAATATCTTTAACAAAAGCCTTTTTCAGCTTCCAGAGGATCTTCATTACCTCTTCTTCTTTACGTGTAAGTTTTTTCATATTGTAATTTGTTTTTCAGATCCGGCCATCCGTCATTTAAATTCTGAAACAAATATACTACTGATTTTTCAGTTATGCAACTATTTATTCAGTTTTCTAACTTAATATTCAGTTACCAACTTAAAAAGGCGGAACAAAAAGCTGAAAATTAAGAGAGTAATTTATTAAACAGTATGATTGGATTCTTGAACAGTAAAGAGTGCAACCAGGAAGAAGCATTCTTATCTATATAGGGTGGTGCAGAATTACGACTCATCTTAATCTCTCATAACAGGAGGAGAAAAGTGCTCTGATGAGAAGTCTGTGCGTAAACAAAATTCATACCAGTAGCCATATTTCAAATACGCCATAAGAAATTGCCTCCCCCTTTCCCTGCTTCGATTCACGTTACCTGGCCACAGCAAGAACTGAAAATTCATAAGCAAATGAAAGACAGCATCCCTTCTTTTCATTGCAGCTTTGGTACAAATAAGGACACCGGATGCCACCCTTCCAACAAAGGGATGACGTTCGGTGTTAAAGGACTGCCGGCTGGTACCTGCTGCCAGATGCTTTCCCCGGCTGTGCCTGTGCCTGCTATTTCATCCCGCTTCGCTCCAGCAGGGCATCAACTGTTGGCTCCTGTCCGCGGAAGCGCTTGTAGAGGGTCATGGGATGTTCGGTACCGCCTTTTTCAAGGATGTGCTCGCGAAACTTCTGTGCCACTTCCTTGTTGAACAGTCCGTTTTCCTTAAACAGGCTGAAGGCATCGGCATCGAGCACTTCGGCCCATTTGTAGCTGTAGTAACCGGCAGCATACCCGCCGGCAAACAGGTGGCTGAACTGGGTGCTCATGGCTACCTGGTCGATCACGGGGAAGATCTGAGTCTTTTTCCATGCTGCTTCTTCGAACTGTTTTACATCGCCGCCAAACGGTTTCTGCTGCGTGTGCCATGCCATATCGAGCAGGCCAAAACTCAGCTGGCGCACCGACAGGTAACCGGCCTGGTAATTGGCCGCAGCTTTTATTTTTTCAACAAGTTCCCCGGGAATGGGTTCCCCGGTTTGGTAATGCCGTGCAAAACGGTCGAGGAATTCTTTTTCAACCGCCCAGTTTTCCATGATCTGGGAGGGCAGCTCAACAAAATCGCGGTAAACGCTGGTGCCCGACAGGCTTGAATAAGTGGTATTGGCAAGCATACCGTGCAGGGCATGCCCGAATTCATGCATGAAGGTTTCCACCTCATTAAATGTGAGCAGGGCAGGTTTTGTTTCTGTGGGACGCGTAAAATTCATGACGATTGTGATGTGAGGCCGTGAATTTTTACCTTCTTCTTTCCATTGCCCCTTGAATTCGTTCATCCAGGCCCCTCCCTGCTTGCCGGGGCGCGGGTGGAAGTCGGCATACAGTACCGAAAGGAAAGAGCCGTCCCTGTCGTATACTTCATAGGGGATTACTTCTTCATTGTATACCGGTATCTCCTTATTCTCGGTAAAGGTGATTCCAAAAAGTTCGGTGGCCAGTCCGAATACCCCTTCGATAACGTTACTTAGTTCAAAATAGGGCTTGAGCATTTCATCGTTCAGGTCGAACTTCTTTTCCTTCAGCTTTTCACTGTAATAAGCCCAGTCCCAGGGCATAATTTCATCGCTAAAGCCTTTACCGCGGGCAAATTCCTGAACTTCCTGCTTTTCTTTTAAGGCCATATTATACGAAGCTTCGTACAGATCGTCAAGCAGTTTATAAACCCCTTCGGAGTTCATTGCCATCCGCCGTTCCAGGGCGTAGTCGGCATAGGTGTCATATCCCAGCAGGTTGGCCATTTCAAGCCGCAGGTTAACCATTTTCCGGATATTATCCTGGTTATCCAGGTCATCGCCCTTAAATGACTTCGACATGTAGGCCATATAGAGTTCCCTGCGCAGATCGCGGTTGTCGGCATATTTCATGAACGGCAGGTAACTGGGCATTGTAAGATCGAAAACCCATCCCTGCTTATCCTTGCTTTTTGCTTTTTGTGCTGCGGCTTCAAGCTCACTGTCAGGTAACCCGGCCAGTTTATTTTTATCAGTGATATGCAGTTCGTATTTGTTTGTTTCCTTTAGTACATTCTCACCAAACAGGAGGTTCAGCCTCGATAATTCAGTACTAATCTCCCGGAACTTTTCTTTACCGGCCTCCGACAGGTTGGCCCCTTTCCTGACAAAATCGAGGTAGGTATTTTCAAGCAGTGTACTGTCTTCCGGAGCCAGGCTGAGATTGTCCTTATTCCCGTAAACAGCCTTTATGCGGCCGAACAATACCGGATTCAGGGTTATGTCGTTTTGGAACTTTGTAAGTATTGGCGACACTTCCTGTGCCAGTTTCTGCAATTCATCGCTTGTTTCAGCACTTACGAGGTTAAAAAATACCCCCGAGGTACGGCTTAACAACCTGCCTGAACGCTCAAGGGCAACCACTGTGTTCTCGAACGTAGGTTGCTCCGGGTTTTCAACTATCGCCTGCACTTCTGCTTCACCTTTTTTAATTGCTTCCTTAAAAGCAGGCAGGAAATGTTCGTTTTTTATCTGGCCAAACGGCGCTGTTTCATGAGGTGTGTTAAATTCTCCGAGCAACGGATTTGATTGTGCATTTACCATAACCGATAAGATACTTAATAATATTATTACTTTCAATTTTTTCATTATTGCCAATAACTTTAATGAAGTTTGTATTTTTTTGTTCAAAATAAACCGCTTAGTCATTAATTGGTTCATAAGCGGAACATATTTACTTGTCTGTTTTAATTTGGCAAAAATACAATCCTTTTATTTATTGGCCCTAAATTTATATATTTAGCACCGATAGTAAATGAAAACAATATGTGGCAGATTTTACTGGTTCTGGTTTTGCCGTTATTTATGAGCGGTTCAGATATGGATAAACGAATAGAAAGGGCTGTACAAATTGAACTCACCAATTTTCCGGAAGCCCGTTTAAGGGATATTTACAAGAATTTTTTCCAGGATGCTTTTGGACCGGGCCATCTTATTCCCGACACCGCCCACGCCGGCAGCTATTTGAACTACGAATTACAGCAGCCCATAGGCGACACCCTCAGGTGGCAACCTCTGGGGCCGGAAAATGATTTTTACCGCATAAACCTCAGTCTCGTAAAGGAGGGTGTAATCCCCCGGTCGGTTTTGCTGGAGGCTATGGTCGAAAGTGCTCTCCTTGCCCGCAACCCGGATATCGAAACCTGGAAAAAAGAGTGGCAAAATGTTATGCAGGTCATTGAAAAAATGAATCTTCAGCTTGCTGATTTTGAAATAGATAAAAAAGCGATTGAAGCATTATTTGCAGAAAATGAGTATGTAATGCACCACAGCGAGCATTACAATAACACCTATAACCGGCATTACCGCATTGTTCACAAAACTGTTTTCGACCGCTGGAAAAACACCTATCTCAGAAAATAAAAAATAAACCGGTTTTGGTTTACTTTTTTTTCCTTTCTACCGACCATCCGAACTTACCTATCATTTTACCAAGGCCAAAATAATGTCCATGGTTGTAAACAAGGGGACGGGCTTTGACCAGACTGAATGCCTGGTTTTCGTCAAGATATGCTTCATCGATTGAAACATTGACTACCTCAGCCAGAAACATATGATGGGTACCCAGTTCCAGGATATCTTTCACTACGCATTCGATGTTAACCGGTGACTCCTCAATGATGGGTGCTTTAACAACCTTCCCAGGCACGGGGGTAAGATTCATTTTTTCCCATTTATTGTATTTCCTTCCAGAACGGCATCCACACCAATCGGTAGCATGTGCAAGTTCTTCGGTAGTGAGGTTTATCACAAATTCCCCAGTCCGTTTGATAATGTCATAGGAATGGCGGCCGGGACGAACAGAGATGGAGCACATGGGCGGATCGCTGTTGATGGTTCCGGTCCATGCTATTGTTAAAATATTATATTCTGCCGGATCATGGCCGCAGCTAACCATCACTGCCGGAATGGGATATACCATGGTTCCGGGCTTCCAATGGATTTTTGTCATATCAGTATAAATTATTCAGGATCTTTCCAGTCGTTATTCTCCCTTATCAGCAGCTCAAGTTCATCCACTGCATTTTCCATAGGGATATGGCGCTTGACCGGCTTCAGGCCTTTATATAGAGTTACTTTATTTTGGCTTACCCCAACAAACCCGTAATCCACATCGCCCATTTCTCCGGGGCCGTTTACAACGCAACCCATAATGCCGATTTTCAGGTGGTCGAGGTGTTTAAAATGCTCTTTTATGTTTTTTGTTGTTTCCTGTAAATCATAAAGTGTACGTCCGCAGCCCGGGCAGGAAATAAATTCGGTTTTACTCATTCGCATTCGGCTGGCCTGTAAGATACCGAAGCTTAAATCTTTCAGCTCTG
>OBJA01001398.1_pt1 | contig 16836 bp, 12 predicted proteins | sample 1519751 | NCBI WGS metagenome assembly OBJA01 (sample SAMEA3881238, study PRJEB22517) | soil metagenome | biome: lake sediment; feature: soda lake sediment; material: sediment, water from around vicinity | place: India | collected 2013-12-23 | depth 3 m | reverse complement strand
CCCCCACACCCCCGCCAAAGACGTTGTCTTTGGAATCTGCATAAAATGCCGCTGTCGGCATTTTGGGTATAGTGGCGGCTTTTCTGTCATTCTGAGCGCAGCGATACCCTTTCGGGGCACAAGCGAATCCCAAATTTATTGTGACAGAAGCGAAAACAGACATCGTTACCAAAGCTTTAGACAGCCGCTGTATGCTTTCGGGTGCAAATGACAGTTGCGATTGTCCATCCATCATTTTCTTCTATCAAAAACAAATCACGGGGCATAATAAGGCTGTATGTCATGATTTTTGGGAAAGAGCAATCTCATGGATGATTTCGATTTTATCTGGAAAGCAGTGCTTGTTTTCTTAGGCGGTTTTTTTCTTATTCGCATCATCGGTAGAAAATCCGTCGCGCAGCTCACCGTATCCACGACCATTGTGATGATAGCGGTTGGCGCGATATTTGTACAGCCGATCGTTGTGGATACGGTACCCAAAACGCTGATCACCATCGCCGTTTTCATTGTCATATTGATAGGCATGGAATATCTTCAGCTTAAGTCCAATTTCTTCGAAAAACTATTTCATGGTAAAGCCAAGGTTGTGATCGAAAACGGGAAGCTGAACACGCAAAACCTCAAGAAGATGAGAATCACGGTTGATAAATTGGAGATGCAGCTGCGCCAGAGCAACATCAGCTCTATCGCGGATGTGAAGATCGGCACGATCGAGCCCAATGGCCAGTTTGGATATGAGCTTGTGGATGATGCCAAGCCCCTGACGATCAGGGAGTTTAAGCATCTGATGGGCACGATGCTGACACCGCCGCAGGGTGAATCCCAAAAGCCGATAGCCAATATATTCGACGAGCTTGTCAATAAGGACGGCTCGGATAACCGATTACTCAAATAAGCGCACACAAAGGGTGTTATATGTCAAGTGTTGAAACGATGAATAAAACAGGCTGGAATCTCGAAAACAGTTATGCGCGTCTGCCGCACATATTCTATAAACGCACTCAGCCAACTGCAGTTAAATCGCCAAGGCTGGTTATTCTTAACGAAAAGCTGGCGGCTTATCTTGGGCTAAATCAGATGGCGCTCAAAGCTGATCAAGGCGTGGCGGTGCTGGCTGGAAACGCGTTGCCGCAAGGCGCGCTCTCTCTGGCTCAAGCGTATGCGGGGCACCAATTTGGCTATTTCACTATGCTGGGAGACGGGCGGGCGCTGCTGATCGGCGAGCAGATAACAGGCAGTGAAGAGCGTTTTGATATTCAGCTTAAGGGCTCGGGCAGAACGCCGTTCTCGCGCCAAGGTGACGGGCGGGCATCGCTTGGACCGATGCTGCGCGAGTATATCATCAGGGAGGCGATGCATGCGCTTGGGATTCCAACCACACGAAGTCTCGCGGTTGTGCTGACCGGTGAAAGCGTATACCGCGAAACGCTTCAGCCGGGCGCCGTTCTGGCACGAGTGGCATCCAGCCATATGCGTGTGGGCACATTCGAATATGCCGCCCATTGGGGCAGTGATGAAGACCTTCGATCGCTCGCGGATTATACGCTGCAGCGGCATTTCCCAAAGTACAGTACGCATGATAACCGCTATTTGTATTTGCTTGAGCAAGTGGTGAAAAAACAGGCCTCGCTGATAGCGCAGTGGCAGCTTGTCGGTTTTGTTCATGGCGTGATGAACACCGATAATATGGCGATCAGCGGAGAAACCATTGACTATGGTCCATGCGCTTTTATGGATGCATATGATCCGGCAACGGTATTCAGCTCAATCGATACGGGCGGGCGATATGCCTATGGCAATCAACCGGCTGCTGCGGGCTGGAATCTGGCTCGTTTTGCAGAATCTTTGCTGCCGTTGTTGCATGACAATCGTGAAGAGGCCATACTGCTTGCACAGCAGGCGGTTTCGGATTTTGAGAGGCAATATCATCACAATTGGCTTTCGGGCATGAGGTCAAAGCTGGGTTTGTTCGGCGAAGAGGCCCGCGACGAAGCCTTGATAAACGATCTTCTCAATATCATGCATATGAATAAAATGGACTATACCAATACGTTCCGGTCACTTACTTATGATCAGCGAGAAAACCTGCCATTATGTGATGCCGCGGAGTTTGGTGAGTGGCATAAACGCTGGCAGGCAAGATTGAGCAGACAGCACGAATCAATCGAGCAGTGTCTTCAGATGATGCGCAGCAGCAACCCGGCTATTATTCCGCGCAATCATCGCGTGGAGGCTGCGCTGGAGGCAGCGGCCAATCATGGGGATTACAGCGTGACGGAGCGGTTGCTTGATGTGCTTCTTTGCCCGTTTTCAAATTCACTCAACCATCAAGTATATACAACGCCACCCGATTTGTCGGCACCGCCTTACCGTACTTTTTGCGGCACATAAATGCTTGATTTGCGTTCGCATAAAGTATGAAAACTCAAGACGAGTCAAACAATAGTGCTGATAACCTTTTTTAGGAGATGCTCAGCATGAAGACAAAGCTTAATGAAACCAAGCTCGAAGATGCCAAAAGAAAACAACTCGAAAACTTTGAAGAGGGACACGATAACACAAAGCTGACAACGAATCAGGGACTAAAAGTCTCAAGCACCGTGGATTCGCTCAAAGCCGGCTCGCGCGGCCCAACGCTGATGGAGGATTTTCATTTTCGTGAGAAGTTGACACATTTTGATCATGAACGTATTCCGGAACGCGTTGTTCACGCACGCGGGTTTGGCGTACACGGATTCTTTCAGGTATATGAGTCGATGCGGGAATACACTTGCGCCAAGTTTCTGCAGGACCCTGCTGTGAAAACGCCTGTTTTTGTTCGGTTTTCCACTGTTGTTGGCTCGCGCGGCTCGGCCGATACCGTGCGGGATGTACGCGGATTCGCGACAAAGTTTTATACAGAGGAAGGCAATTACGATCTTGTCGCCAACAATATTCCTGTGTTCTTCATACAGGATGCAATCAAGTTCCCCGATATTGTTCACGCAATCAAGCCCGAGCCGCATAACGAAATACCGCAGGCTTCGGCTGCGCATGATACTTTCTGGGATTTTGTCGTCTGTAATCCCGAAACCGCCAATATGATCATGTGGCTATTATCGGACAGAGCCATTCCGCGCAGCTTTCGCATGATGGAGGGGTTTGGAGTCAATACATTCCGCTTCGTCAACGATCAGGGCGTTGGACGCTTTGTCAAATTTCATTGGAAGCCGCTGCTGGGTGTTCATTCGCTTGTATGGGATGAAGCGCAAAAGATTGCGGGAAAAGACCCGGATTACAACAGGCGTGATATTTGGAACGCCATTGAAATGGGCCAGTATCCGGAGTTTGAATTTGGTATACAAATCATCGAGGAGAAGGACGAATTCAGCTTTGATTTTGATATTCTTGACCCAACGAAGATATGGCCCGAAGAGGTCGTGCCGGTTAAAATCATCGGCAAGATGACGCTCAATCGCAATGTCAGCAACTTTTTCGCCGAAACTGAGCAGGTGGCATTTTGTCCGGCCAATGTGGTTCCGGGCATCGATTTCAGCAACGATCCGCTGCTGCAGGGAAGGCTGTTCTCGTATCTTGACACGCAGCTGATACGGCTGGGCGGCCCGAACTTTCAAGAGATACCCATCAATCATCCGATTGCACCGATAAACAACAACCAGCGAGACGGGTATCACCGGATGAGGATTGACAAAGGACGCGTCAGCTATACGCCTAACGCGCTTCAGGGCGGCTGCCCAATACCCGCTACTGCTGAGGAAGGCGGCTATGTGCATTATGCTGAAAAAGTTGAAGGCAAAAAGATACGCGAGAGAAGCCAGAGCTTTCTTGACTTTTACGGTCAGGCACGATTGTTCTGGAACAGCATGTCGATAGCAGAAAAACGCCATATCGTAGAAGCGTTCCATTTTGAAGTGGGCAAGGTGAAGGACAAAACGATAAGGCAGAAGGTTGTGGACATGTTCAATGAAGTGGATGAGCAGCTTGCCAAGCAGATTGCTGAGGGTATCAGTGCGATGCCGCCGAGCAAGCCTTCTAACAATGCTGTGACGGCATCAGCGCCATCGCTGAGCCAAGAAAACACGATAAAATCAGCGCAGACAAGAATCGCTGCGATATTGCTGGAAGATGGCTTTGTATACGACGATGTGACCGGATTGATGGACTTTTTGAAAAACGCCGGGGTTTCGGCCGAAACCATCTGCAGCAAACAAGGGATGGTTAACAGCGATGATGGACGGCAGATTGAGGCCTGCCATAACTACAGAACCACCGCTGCGGTGCTATATGATGCTGTTTATATTCCGGGCGGCAAACAAAATAAGGAGAGCCTGTGCATGCAAAACGACACCAAACAGTTTGTCACAGACATGTTTATGCACTGTAAGGCGATTGGTGCTATTGGAGAAGGCGTTGATGTATTGTCAGCAATCGATCCCGTTAATCTGATCGCGCAGCCATCGGGCTTTCCAGACCAATTAAACATCATTGATGGCGTCATCACATCACGTGATTCCCAAATGCCCGGTTTTTGCGAAGAATATGTGAACGCCATCGCTGCGCACAGGCATTGGGCACGATATCAGTATATATAATAGGGCGTTAACGAATCGGGAAACAAACCCATTTATTCGTTTCCCCAAGAATGTGTTTGTGTTATGATATTCTCTGAAAACCCCGCAAGTGAATGCTGTTTGTTTCTTGACTCAGAATAAGAAATGCATTATCGGCATGATTCTTGCCTATACCTCGGCAGGCGGGTACAACGATATCGGTATGATGAAGGAGGCACAACATGAGCAAAACACAGGACAATCTGATGGAGGCTTTTGCGGGCGAAGCGCAGGCCAACAGGAAATACACCGCTTACGCGCGGCAGGCGGAGTCCGAGGGCAGGCACAATGCGGCCAAACTGTTCCGCGCTGCGTCTGATGCGGAAACGATACACGCGTTAAAGCACTATGAGGTGGCGGGCAAGATCGGCGATACGTCGGCGAATCTGAAAGACGCTGTGGCGGGTGAAACACACGAGTTTAAGGACATGTATCCCGATTTCGTCAAAGCGGCGGAGGCAGAAGGCAATAAAGCGGCGTTGCGTACGTTCACATTCGCGATGAAAGCGGAGGAGGTTCATGCGCGGCTGTATCAGGAAGCGCTGGACAAGCTCAGCGAGACGCAAGAGGTGTTCTATTATCTGTGCCCCGTTTGCGGCAACATCGAAAAAGCCGTTCCGGACAGATGCGTCATCTGCGGTGCGGCAGGAGAGAAGTTTATCAAATACTAAAAGCACCGATTGATCTATATCACCGATATGGCGGCAGATTTTAAGCGCCATGCTTGCTTATATTTATGGCTTGATTTACAGCATATCCACAGGTATAATTTTTCCAAGAATATTCTGTGGAGGGCAGGCCATGAGCGATTTTTTGAGCGGCCTTGGCGGCATTATCAAGGGTATGCAGCCGCTGATGGGTGAGGAAGCGAAAAACGATGCGTCGATGAACGCATTTTTGCTGCAAAGTGATGTCTCAAGCCTTGAGGGCAAGAGGCGCGAGGTGCTCGCACGTATCGGTGAAGCGGTGTGTGATGCGCCGGGTCAATACCCGCAGTTCGCAGCGCAGTGCGAAGAAGCGGCAATGCTGAAAAAGCAGATTGATGCCAAAAAGGCCGAAATGACGGCCGCCAAACAGGCAGCCGAGCAGCAGGAGATGCAAAAGCAGCGCGAACGCGATGCGCTCATATGCAGAAGCTGCGGCTTTGAGAACGAGCCGGGCGTCAAGTTCTGCGGCGAGTGCGGTGACAAGCTTGGAACGCCGCAGGCAGCCAACTGCCCGCAATGCGGCGAAGCTCTCAAGCCGGGCGTTAAGTTCTGCGGCGGCTGCGGCACAAGGCTATAGCATAAACAAAACCCCGTCGATAATGGCGGGGTTTTTTGAATGCAGATAAATGCGGTTGCTATTCAACGGTTTTGAGCGCGTATTGCTGTGAGCCAAGCCCTAGTGTTTCAAGCTCATCCAGTTGAATGTACGGGTTTTTTCCGTGTATGCGTTCAAACAAATGGCCAGAGGTACCAAGCGCCAAGCCCTGCGGTGCACCATCGGGATTGAAACGCTCCACTTGTATCGCATCGATGCTGGCGCGTTCGATGGCAACCATGTCGCTTGATGCCATCACACCGATATCCGGCACCACAGGCGGTGTCGATATGCCCCAGCAATCGCAGATCACAGTGATGTTTGTCAAAAAGTTGATGTAGAACACGCTGCCGGGTGCGAATGTATCCAGCACGGTTTTGGTGCAAAGCGCCATGCCCTTTTGAAAATCGGTATAATTGTGTGAATCCAGCGTGATGGCGGCTGTCGGGCACACCTTCACGCAGTGCTGGCAGACGGTGCAGTTGTGGTAGAACACATCGTATTTGCCGTCTTCGGTGAATTTATTGGCATCGTGGTTGCAGCTTGTGATGCAGGCTTCGCAGTGCGTGCATTTGGCCTCATCCCACACAAGGCCGCCTTCAAGGCCGTGAAGCTGCTGGCGCGTCCGGTCGGTCACGCAGCCCATTGATATGTTTTTACAAGCGCCGCCATAACCGCAGGCCCCGTGGCCCTTCACATGCGAGAGATTGATCATCACCTGCGCGTCGTGTATATGGCCGCCGATGTCAACATTCTGAAAGCTGCGAAAATCGACGGACTTTTCATACACATAGGTGTCCATGATGCCGCATACAGGAACGATGGGCACATCCAAAAAGCTTTCGGTATAACCCCTGCGCTGTGCGCCATCCACAGCCTGATCGGTGATAAATGGCTTGGCGCCGTAGCTTTTGAGCTTGTCGATGAGCGTGCGCACAAAAATCGGGTGAATCGTTGTATAGCCGATTGCGCGCCCGACATGCATTTTAATGGCTGTCCATTTGCCCTTAACGGCATCCTGCATATCCATCTGATCGATCAGACGCTCAAAACGCGCAGGCAGCGTTTCGCTTGGATCAAATGAGCCAAACGTGACAGGCGCAAACAATACTTTTGATTGCATAGTATCCTCCAAAAAGGTGTTAAGCATATTGTACCACAACCGACAACAGTGGCAAATGTGAAAAATAGAAACCGCAGCAAGCACAGGCTGAAATCAAAAAAAGATGTTCAGTAATAAAGGAAAGTGTGATATACGTGTCGAATTATGTGATAAAATATCGAAAAAATGATTCAAATAATCATAGAATCGTAAAAGTTAGCTCATAAAGTGACAAAATCATTGAAAAAAATGATTAAGTATTATGATATGTGTTTATGAATTATAGCGAATCATTTTCGGAAGAAAAAGGATTTGCAAAGAAGGCTGCCGCGGATCATGGCGCAAAAAATGCGGTGGATATCGGAGAAATCATGCGCGGGGATACAGACAGTCTTAAAATTGATGCGTTAACAAAAGCAAAATGGAAGCGGATGCTTGACTTGACTGCGCAAATGACCGAATGCCAAGCAGCTTTTATTGTGCGTGCAACCCAAAACGGCGCTGAAGTTTTGGTGAGAGGCAGCTTCGGCGCTGCTGCCGATGACGACTTGCAGGCGGATGCCATCATGCTCTGCCGGACAGTGATGGCTGAGGGTAAAGAGCTTGTTATCGCCAACGCAGAAAAAGAAAACCGATGCAAAGAAATAGGCAAAGCGTCTGCTTTTTTGGGATATCCGCTATTTTGGCCGCAAAAAAATGTGTTTGGCGTGATCTGTGTCATCGATGCCCATGAAAGATCTTTTTGGAACTGGAGCCGCGAGCTGCTGGCTCAACATGCCGAATCGATCAGCGATGAGCTTGAGGCGCAAAACAACAAGCAGCTGCTTGAGGCGCTTAATTCAGAACATTTATGCGGCAGCAAAGTGCAAAACGGGCAGGACGAATGCTTTAGCAAGATATTCAATCTATCACCGGCGGCGATTGTGATCACGGCAATCGGTGACGGCCGCATCATTGATGCCAATCAGAGTTACTTTAAGCTTTTTGGCTTTACCCGCAAAGAATTGATAGGCAAAACAGGCATACAGCTTTGTATATTTGATGATCCGAACGTACGGCGCGCGATTTCTCACAGGCTGGGGAACGGTGAGCCTGTGCGCGACTATGAAACAACGCTTATGACAAAATCGGGCGAGACGCGCCAGGTTTTGATATCGGTCGATAAAACAGACTTTTGCGGTGAGCCCAGTCTGATTTCCACGATTTACGATCTATCATCCATCATTGACTTAAAGCAGAAGCTGCGAACGATCAACGAGCGGTTTTCGTTGGCGGCCAGAGCTGCTGATATGGGCATTTGGGACTGGAACATCATTGAAGATGTAATCGTTTGGGATGATCAGATGCTGCGGCTGCTTGGTATCAAAAGAAAGGCTTTTTCCGGCGCGCTTGCAGGCTGGCTGGCAATTATTCATGCTGACGACCGCGATACTGTGGAGAGCAAGCTGAGAAAGGCATTAAGCGGTGAGGAAGAATTCATATGCGAATACCGCACCCTAAAGCCGAATGACGAAGTGCGGTATATGCGCACATATGGCAATACAGTGCATGATGAGCAAGGCCTGCCGCTGCGTATGACGGGCGTGATGTTTGATGTGACCGACAGGCGCAACGCGCAGATGCAGATACGCGAAAGCGAAGAACGCTATCGCTCGCTGTTCCATAACAACAATGCGGTGCAGCTGATTTTGGACAGTGAAACGGGCGGAATTATCGATGCCAATTCGGCAGCCTGTGCGTTCTATGGCCTCACATCAAATATGATGCGCAAAATCAAGCTTTGGGATATTGATGACGCGGGCGAGCAAATGCTGCGAGAGCGCATCGCGCAAGCCTATGCGAAGGGTGCTGATTCGCTTGACGCGCTGCACAAGCGCCACGATGGACAGCTTCGGGATATGGAAATTTTCTGCGGACGCGTTGTTATGAATGGGCAGAAGCTGCTGCATATGATCATACATGATGTGACCGAGCGAAAGCGCACTGAACGTGGGCTGATCGAGAGCGAGAATCGGTTCAGACTCTTTGTGGAAAGTGCGCCCGATGGTGTTTTCGTGGAGATGGACGGCTTGTTTGCTTATGTGAACCAGATGGCGCTGCAGCTGTTTGGCGTTGAAAACGAGCAAAAGCTGCTTGGCAAACCGGTGCAGGCTTTTTTCTCCAAGACCAGCCGTAAAAGCATATCAGCGAGCATGCGGCAGCTTAACGTGTACAAAAAGCCGCTGCCGGTGGTTAAAGAGACCATCGACAGGGCAGACCAAACGCAGATAGAGGTGGAGGTTTCAGCCGTGCCGTTCCAGCTCGGTGGTGAGGACGGCGCGCTGGTGTTTCTGCATGACATATCGGTGCGCAGACAGCTTGAGATCGAGAAGATCAACATCGAAGCACAGCTGCGTCAGAAACAAAAGCTCGAGTCTATAGGCATACTCGCGGGCGGTGTCGCGCATGAAATCAACAACCCGGTCAGCGGCATCATCAATTACGCGCAGCTGATAGCGGAAACACCGAATATCAGTGACGAGGTCGCTGAATTTGGCAGCGAGATTATACGGGAAGGAAACAGAATTGCCGGTATTGTCAAGAATCTACTTAAATTTGCGCGTCAGGAGAAGCAGACACACAGCTTGGCGAATGTCAATGACATCATCAACGATACGCTTTCTCTGATACGGACCATCATACGCAAAGACAAGATCGTGCTGGAGGTAGAGCTTGAGGACGCGTTGCCGGAGATCAAGTGCCGCAGCCAGCAGATACAGCAGGTGCTGATGAATTTAATCACCAATGCGCGTGACGCGCTCAACGCCAGATATAAGAATGAGCATGAAGATAAAAAGATACGTCTGTCAAGCACACAGATAGACAATGGCAGCGGCAAGTGGGTGCAAATTGTGGTTGAAGATAAGGGTATGGGCATTCCGGACGATATCAAGGACAAGCTGTTTGATCCGTTCTTCACGACAAAAGCGCGCGATGAAGGAACGGGCCTTGGCTTGTCTATCAGTCATGGCATCGTATCCGACCACAAAGGGCTGCTTTTCCTTGAATCCGAATGGGGACAGTATACGCGTGCCGTATTAGAGCTTCCCGTCAACAACGGATGGGCGCTAACAGCGGATGCGGAGGGTTGACATGCCAAATATACTGGTTGTGGACGATGAAAAAAGCATTCGCATTACACTCGGTGAGTTCCTAAAACGCGCGGGTTATGATGTGATGACGGCAGAAAACGCGGATTGTGCCTTAAAGATGCTCGACAGCAACGAGTTTGATACGGTGCTGACCGATATCGTGATGCCGCGGCGCAGCGGTGTTTCGCTGCTAAAGGAAATCCATGCCAAGCAGTCCAATATACAAGTGATCATGATGACGGGCGAGCCGACGGTGGAAACGGCTGTGGATGCCGTACGACACGAGGCGCGCGATTATCTCGCCAAACCGATTGCGCGTGACGAGCTGCTAAAGGCGGTGCGTCAGGCTGTGGGGTACAAGCGGCTGCTGGACGAGAAGCAGCGGCTTGAGCGCGAGAATGTTGAGCAAAAGCAGAATCTTGAACGGCTTGTTGAGGAGCGGACAGAAAAAATGCGTCAGGCAATGCTCAATACGGCTTATGCCGCAGCCGCGATGCTGGATTTGCGCGACCCGTATACCGCAGGACACCAAAAGCGTGTGGGCAATCTTGCAAGCACCATCGGGCGCGAGCTTGGGCTTTCGGAGGATATGCAGGAAGGGCTGAATCTGATTGGCTGCATACACGATGTAGGCAAAATTATGGTGCCCACCGATATACTCAACAAACCCGGTCAGCTCTCGCCGCTTGAATATGAACTGATCAAGGAGCATGCGCAAAAGGGCTTTGAGGTGCTGCGCAATTACGAGATGCCGTGGCCGGTTGCGGAAATCGTGCATCAGCATCACGAGCGGCTGGACGGCAGCGGCTACCCGCGGGGCCTTAAGGGCGATGAGATTAATTTGGAAACGTGCATTTTATCCGTTGCGGACGTGGTGGAGGCGATGATGACGCACCGCCCGTACCGCCCGAGCCTTGGGCTCAAAGCGGCGCTCGATGAGATCACGATGAACAAGGGTGTGCTTTATCATCCCGAGGTCGTCGATATCTGTGTGGCGCTTTTCATGGAAAAGGATTATCAGCTGATCGAATAGGATATTACGTCAAGGCTTTTTCATTAAACGATATTTATCCATAGGCGTGATATTGACAATTTACCTGTTATCACATACACTTAAAAAAGGACATTTAAAAAGTATATTAGTAAGGTGGTGTTTGCTTTGCAGCCAATCAGCGGCAACCCCAATTTGCTCAAAGAGGTGAACACGAATATCGTGCGCGAAAAGCTGCGAAGCCTGCGTGAAGCCACGCTGCAGCAGCTCGCAGCGGCAACGGGCATGAGTGTTGTCACCGTCAGTGCTGTCATCAAAAAGATGCTCAAAAAGGGCGAGGTAATAGAGAGCGGACGGATACCTTCTAATGGCGGCCGGCCTTCCCAGCTGTTTGTCTGCAACAAGGATTTCAGCCAGATCGTCATCATCTATACACACCATTTACAGGGCAGGGACAGAGCGAGCCTGCGTGTCTACAATTTGTATGACGAATGCCTGTATGAACGTGAGTACACCATCGATAACGTGTGCATTGAGCATTTTGATATGATGCTTCAGGAAGTGTTGACGCGGTATCCATCCATAAAGGCGATAGGCTTTAGCCTGCCGGGAGAGGAAAGCGGGGGCAAGCTGACCGTGATCGATTATCAGAATCTGCGCGGCCTGGCGTTTTCGCGTCATTTTGAGGAGAAGTACGGCTTGCCTGTGGTGTTGGAGAACGACATCAACGCAGCTGTGATGGGCTACAGCGATCATGACACGGCTACGGAATGTCTGGTTGGCATCTATTTTCCCAAGAAGTATCCCGCGGGTGCCGGTATACTTGTCAATCAAAAGCTGGTTGTGGGGCAGCGGCGCTTTGCGGGCGAAATCAGCTATCTGCCAATGGGCTTTAACTGGAATCAGCCGCAAAAGCAAAGCAGGGAAGAGATGCGCGATATGGCGGCCAAGATGGTATCAACCTTCGCCTGCATTTTGGCACCGGCGAGAATGGTGCTCTACAGTGAACTTTTCGACGACGAAGACATCACAGCGATAAGAGAAAACAGCACGCATATGCTGGAAGGTTTGTTCTCGCCAAATCTGGTGCTGTCTAAAGAATTCGCGGAAGATTGTCAGCGTGGTCTGATGCGGCTGACCTTTGGCCTTTTGGATAAAGGCTTGATCATAAAAGAAAAAGAATAGGAAACTTCACACATGGCGATGCTGCTTTTGGTTATTATCTATTTGAGCTTTATCAGTCTTGGGTTGCCGGATACGCTGCTGGGCGCGGCGTGGCCGGTGATGCATCTGAATATCGGGGTGAGCGTATCGGCAGGGGGATTGGTGGCTTTCATCGGCTCGGGAGGCACCATTGTATCCAGCTTTTTCAGTGCACGGCTGATTAAACGGTTTGGCACCGGCAAAGTGATATTTATCAGTGTGCTGATGACAGCGGCTGCCCTTTTGGGGTTCTCGATCGCGCCGCACTATGTGCTGCTGTGCCTGCTTGCGGTGCCGCTTGGCTTGGGTGCGGGTGCGGTGGATGCGGCACTCAACAACTTTGTCGCGCTGCATTACAAAGCCAAGCACATGAACTGGCTGCACTGCTTCTGGGGCATCGGCGCGACGGCGGGACCTATGATCATGGCGCTGTATCTTGGCAGCCAGAGCGGGTGGCGGCAGGGCTATCTGTTGATATCGCTGATGCAAATGGCGCTGGTGGTCGTGCTCTTTATATCGCTGCCACTCTGGAAACGCTTTGAAGCGGGAACGCAAGAAATGTCGGCAAATATGGAGCACAAGTCTTTCCGCGAAATCACACGCATCAAAGGTGTCAAGCCGGTGATGCTGGCGTTCTTTTTCTACTGCGGCTTAGAGGGCGCAACCGGCCTTTGGAGCGGTTCGTACCTTGTGCTGAGCAGAGGGCTTGATCCCGCCACGGCGGCCTCGTGGGTATCAACGTTTTTCTTTGGCATCACGGCAGGACGGCTGCTGTCCGGTTTTCTCGCCATCAAGATTTCCAACACCAGACTGATCATCATCGGGCAGATCATATGCGTGATTGGGATATTGCTTATGATTTTGCCGATGTCGGACTATTTTGCATTGGCAGGGCTGATATTGCTGGGGCTTGGCTGTGCACCCATATTCCCGTCTTTGATACACGAGACACCTGTTCGGTTCGGCAAGCACATATCACAGGCGATCATTGGCATACAGATGGCGAGCGCGTACACTGGCTCGATGCTGATTCCGCCTCTGATCGGCACGCTGTTTGGTCAAATCGGTTTTGGCTTTTTGCCTTTGTTTATGGCCGTGGCTCTTTTGGTGATGAGCCTGATGACGCATAGAACGCAGCGTTTAACGCAAAAATGACAATCTGTGAAGTGACATATGAATAATCAGCGCTGCGGTTTTGCACAGCCATAGAAAAAATAGACGGTGGGTGGTCAATCGGTGCGGATTGGATTATAATGAATCATCATGCGCGAAAGGCTTGGATCATGGATAAGTATTGCTACGTCTCGTTTGGTGCAAATGAAAATATCAAAACAGCATTCGATGATGATACGCGCCTTTGGCAGATCGCCAAAAACGCCAATATGGATGATGCCGTATGCGCGCTGATGGGCGGACGCATCGTGTCACTCTCGGACGCGCCTGAGGAGCAGGCCGACGTGCGGCTGCTTTTGCCCACCGAGCACGAGCATGCCTCGCGTGTGTTTATGCGCGGCTTGTCGTTTGTGCTTTACCGCGCCGCGCGAGAGCTGTTTGCAGATAGGCGGCTGAGGGTGGATTATATGCTGTGCGGCGGTATCTACTGCGAGCTGGGCAAGCTTGACGAAGGCGATGTGGCGGCGCTGCAGAATAAAATGGATGCGCTGATTGAGGCCGATGAGGATTTTGAGCTTAGCATCAAGCGTGTAGACGAAGCCAAGAAAATCATGCTGGCGGAGATGCTTGATGCCAAGGCAGAGCTTTTAGCGTTTCGGCCGTTTGATTATTACCGCCTGTATACATACGGCGGTCTGCATAATTATTTTCATGGAGTGATGCCCAAAAGCGCGGGCTGCTTGAAGGGCGCGCACCTTTATCCGTATGCCGACGGGCTGATGCTTACATACCCAACACCCTATACGATGGCGCACACGCCGATTATGAGCCAGCCCAAATATGCGGCTGTGTTCCGGCAGGCCGACCGCTGGGCGAAAGAGCTTTCTGCGTCGTATGTCACGGATATCAACAACATGTTTCGCAGCGGCGATATTGCCGATTTCATCAGTGTCAACGAGGCGCTGCACGAGAGAACGATAGCCGACATTGCCCATTCGATTGCGGCAAACGATGAGCTGCGCGTTGTGCTGGTTGCCGGGCCATCGTCCTCGGGCAAGACCACGTTTTCTTCGCGTTTAAGCGTGCATCTGAAAGCGGTGGGCAAGCGCTGCACGCCTGTGTCCATCGATGATTATTATAAGGATCTGATCGATCAGCCGATTGACGAGGATGGCAAGCGCGACTTTGAAACGATCGAAGCGATTGATACGGCAAAGCTGGGCGCGGACATAGGCAAGCTGCTTGCGGGTGCTGAGGCACAGATGCCGCGCTATGATTTTATAGCGGGCAAAAGGCGTGAGCAGACGGTACCGCTGCGAATCGAGCGTAAAGATGTGCTGATCATCGAAGGCCTGCACGGGCTGAACGATGCGCTGCTGCCGGGCGTTAATGAGCAATGCAAATTCAAGATATTCATATCGCCGCTGACTACGCTCAATATTGATGAGCACAGCGTGGTGATGCCGGAGGATCTGCGTTTGCTACGGCGGCTTGTGCGCGATAAACGCACGCGCGGCTTTTCGTTCGCGCAAACATTCGCCGTTTGGGACAATGTGCGGCGCGGCGAGTACAAATACATATTGCCTTATCAGGAGACGGCGGATGTGATGTTCAATTCCACGCTGCTGTATGAGCCGCTGATACTCAAAAAACACGCGTACAGTGAATTGAGGCGCTTCACGCCGGATATGCCCAACTATCCCGAGGCGCTCGGGCTGCTCAAATTCTTGAATTACTTTTTAAGCTACGGGGATGAAAGCGCTGTGCCGCGCTCGAGCATATTGCGCGAATTCATCGGGCATTAGTCAAATATTCCAATCGGCTAGCCAATAAATATGAACGCCTCTGCTTAAAATAAGGGCAAAAGGAGGCGCAAGCATGAAAAAAATTTGGATTGCGGCAAGCATGATGTTGCTGATGGCCGCTGCGCTTGTGGCATGCGGTGAAAACAAAGAGCCCAGAGTGACGGTGGTGCCCACTGTGACCGCTGTGCCCACGATAACGGCAATGCCGACGGTAACGATGGAAGAGCCCGGTGCGGTGGATTCACCTGATATACCGCCGGTCACGACTCCGGAGGAGTCGCCGGAGGAGTCGCCGGAAGAGACACCGGAAGAGTCGCCAACGCCAAGCCCTTGATTTAGCGGTATACATCAGTCGAAAAAGATGCTCAAACGGGTGTCTTTTTTCTGTCAGATGTCACATGGTCCGATGCTTGATAGCCCCGGCCAACCGATATATAATGTATACACAAAAAAGCAAGGAGCCGTGTTATGTATAAAATCCTCAGCGCGCAGGAAGCGGTATCGCTCATCAAAGACGGCGATACCATCTGTATCAACTCGTTTTTAACGCTTGGCAATCCTGAGGCGCTGCACATAGCGCTGGCAGAACGCTTTGTGCAAACAGGACACCCGAAGGATTTGACGCTGTTTTGTGCGTCCGGCTTTGGCGCATGGGACGAAGCGCGTTACGCCGACCGTTATGTGAGCATGGGCGCGGTAAAATGCGTGATAGCGGGCCACTATGCCAGCATGCCTGCCGTTGTGCGCATGGCGAAGAGCGGAGAAATTGAAGCGTACAACATGCCGCTGGGCGTTCTATCACACACGCTGCGTGCCGCAGCATCGCGCAAGGAAGGCTATTTGAGCGAGGTGGGGCTTGGCTTGTTCGTCGATCCGCGGCAAAACGGCCCGGGGGTCAACAGCCGCTCTCAAAGGGAGCTCGTCAAGCACGTCAAATTTGAGGGCAAGGAATATCTTTACTATAAAACACCCCAAATTGATATCGCGTTTATCAGGGGCACATCCGCCGATCCCAACGGCAATATCACGTTTGAGAAGGAATGCATATCAGTAGACGCGCTTGCAACCGCGCAGGCGGCCAAGGCCAACGGCGGCTTAGTGATCGTGCAGGTGGAGGCCTTAAGCCCAATGTTCTCACGTCCGCGTAATGTGATTGTACCCGGCATTCTGGTGGATGCTGTGGTGGTTTGCCCTGATCAGCACCAGTTGCTCGACGAAGACTACAACCCGACGCTTTCAGGCGATATCCATGTGCCGCCAAGCCACATGAACTACTGGATGGGACGCATGCGGCTATCCGGCAAGCGCGGCAGCACCAAAGCGGATACAGCGCACGAGATCATCGGCGATCGTGCGGCGCAGGAGCTGAGTCAGGGAGCCGTCGTCAATATCGGCATCGGCATACCCGAAATGGTGGGGCGCTCGGCTGCCAAGCTTGGCATACTCGAGCACATCAATCTGACGGTGGAATCGGGCGGTATCGGCGGTTTGCCGGCGCCGGGCATCGCTTTTGGTGCGACGATCGGGGCTGATATCATCACCGATATGGCGCAGCAGTTCGATTTTTATGACGGCGGCG
>OBJA01001397.1_pt1 | contig 16855 bp, 28 predicted proteins | sample 1519751 | NCBI WGS metagenome assembly OBJA01 (sample SAMEA3881238, study PRJEB22517) | soil metagenome | biome: lake sediment; feature: soda lake sediment; material: sediment, water from around vicinity | place: India | collected 2013-12-23 | depth 3 m | reverse complement strand
GTACCCAGCTGCTCGGATCGCTTTCCAGAATGATCCGTGATGCCTGTGCTGTATTCCCCGACAATTCCACGATCGAACTTATCGAATCTCAATCCAAAGGCGCATCGAGCGATCTCTACGAACGGCACGCGAAATATCACGACAGTGAGATCTCAAAAGTCATCCTCGGTCACAGCGCAGCTGCAGACAGCACTCCAGGCCGACTCGGTGGAGAGGATACCAGCCTAACGGTCCGGGAAGACCTAGTCGATAGCGATATCGTGCTGGTATGTGAGACTATGAACGAGCTGATACAGTGGATTCACGATCTAAACCCGACACTAGGCCAGGAGCGACCATCGTTTGTACTGTACGAAAAAGAGGGCGTTGATAAATCTCTGGCCGAACGGGATGATATTGTCGCAAAAAGCGGTAGAGTTGCGTTTCGCAAAAAATACTATATGCGAGCACACGGATATGGCGAGGATGAAATTGTCGTAGATGAAACTCCAGGGTATGCCAACCAAAGGCAAACAGCCGAATTTTCTGAGCCATCAGCACAGACCGCTGTCACTGCGATCAATGCCCTCGAAAAAGCCGTACCAGATATCGATCTGCAAAAAGAAATGAGCAACGTATTGAATCCCATATTGCAATTGCGAGATCGATGCGCATCGTTTTCCGAATTCCGCGATGGGTTAATTGAGCTGTATCCGGATATGGACACCTCAGGGATAGAAAAAATACTGGAAGGCAGCGGTTTGCTGGCAGCTGTCTGGGGACGCCTTAACGCAGACAAAGAGTAAATCATGCCAACCGGATCCAGATTAGCACTTGATCAAACAGGTATACTGAGCGATGCCTTTCACCTGAAACCTGCAGCTGCAATAAACCATCTGCGGCAGAAGGGGTATGCGCTTACGTGGAACTGGCACGAGATGTGGCAGCAGGCACATCAGAGAGCTTTTACAGTCGCAAAGATCGCAAAGATGGATATTTTGCAGGATATCAGGAGTATGATTGACAAAGCGACTGATGAGGGCTGGAGTTATCAGCGTTTCGCGCGAGAGCTCGAACCTCAGTTACAGGCGAAAGGGTGGTGGGGAAAGAAAGAGATCATTAACGAAGAAACTGGTGAAGTTACAGAAGTTCAGCAAGGGTCCCCGCATCGGTTGAAAACCATATATGACACTAATTTACGCACACAATATGCGGTTGGTAAATGGGATGGGCAATGGAACAATCGGCAGAACAGGCCTTATATTCAATTCCTGGCCATCATTGACAGAAGAACTACTGACCAGTGCAGATCAATCCACGCGATGGTGTTTCGGATCGATGATCCAATGGTTGATAAGTTTTATCCGCCAAACCATTTCCGCTGTCGGCTAAATGTGCGATCGCTATCACAGGCAGAAGTGGACCGGCGAGGGCTGCGGGTTGAATCATCGGATGGACGCATTCAGGAGAAAACGGTCCGGGTTGGAGACCAGGATGTAACGATAACAGGGTTTGACACCGGTCGGACCGGCAGCGATGGAAAACCTCTTGTCTACTGGACCGAACCGGGCTGGAATTACAATCCTGGGAAAATAGAGTTTAAACCGGATTTATCGAAGTATGATCCGGATATCAAAAAGCAGTTTAACAAGCCTGTAAAGCGTCGAAAAACGAAACCGACCGAGACTCCAGTACCAGAAACAACTCCGTTTATTCCGGATAATTTTAAAACGCAAATCGGGACAGAGATTTTCCCTGTGTCGTTTTGGAACAAAATGAGGGCAACGGTTCCTCTCAGACTGTCGAGGATGGGTACCCGATCTTATTATAGCTATACATACTCTCCGAATGATCCTGGTCATGTTGTAATCGGAAAAAAACGGCATAAAACAATTGACAGTAGAGCTTTTGTAGCTGCTCACGAGTACGGTCATGCCTTTTTCCGGAATCATGTAATGAAAGACGTAAAATTGACTCAAAAGTTCAACTCGCTATTTAATGTCGCGATTGATGAGATCAAATCTATACCAGTATCAGAAAAAAGAAAATTGAACAATTTTTTTGCACATTTAAAAGAAGTCGAAAATCGTTTTCCGCAAATAGACCGCGAGATTGTAAAGGAATTGTATTTGGCAGTGAGCGATACGTTTGCAGCAGTAACACATAACGAGTACGGCACGGGACATTCCAAATCGTATTTCTCGTCTCTTTACAAGAGACAAACAGAGCTTTTTGCACATACCTCTGAAACCTATTTCAGAGGCAATCCTGTAATGGATAGATTATTGCCAAAGACCGCAACGGCGATGCGGAGTTTAATGAAGGAAATACTGAAATGATTATTCAAAGTGGTAATCGACATTATCATCACCGGATTTCTCTTCAAAAACTATCCGGCGGCCTTTGCTCTTTTTTAGAAGATCCATTATGCCATCCTCTCCAAAGGCAACAAGATATTCAAGAGGATCCTGGGCATCGGGATGAGCTTTTTTGTACTCAGCATAGAGGGTTTCAATGGAGGCCATGTGTACCATCCTGATCATAAGGGGATTTTTTTCCTAATATATCACAAAAACGTTTTTTTGTCAAATTTTCAAAAAAGGAGCTGAGATATGCAAGAGCAAAACGCATTCCGCGAATTGGCAGTAGTCGAACTGTTTGGTCATCAAAAACTTGCTGGATACGTTGCCCGCCGGGTAATGAAAAACATTCAGCCGGAACCGGTCAATATTTTCTACTTACGGCACCAAAGCCCCCCCCACCAGCTTCCTGAGCCGGATGGAGAGGATGATTGTGATAATGGCCCATACTGATGAGTATCGTAACCAACCCCCTCCATGGCGCCAGGTGAATGAGCCGTGCCCAAGATGCGGATCCTGGTACCGAAATGGAGACCGATGCAATATTTGTGGGTGTTGGGCGCCGGTGCAGGAAAAACCAGATAATTGTTTCTCTCGTGCAGGTTGGGAGTGTAGAGGCCGAAAAAAGTGATCATCACAGGTGTGTTACAGGGAGGTGTTTATGATCTCATAATTTTTAAGCGAGCAAACAGGGGCATTACGAGTGCCCCTATCAACCCACACGGCAATGTGGATTACAGTCGAAACTGCTGCTCGCCATCCGAGCACAACAAAAAAAGGAATATCTTATGAATAGTCAACTTTGCTATGTTGGCGGTAAATCAAAATTAAGTAAAATAATTTGCGAAATGATTCCTGAACACAAAACTTATTGCGAAGTGTTTGCTGGAGCAGCCTGGGTGTTTTTCAGAAAAGAGCCATCCAGGTACGAAGTGATAAACGATAGGGATAGTGATTTGATTTCCTTTTATCGGTGCATTCAAAACCATTTAGAGGAGTTTTTAAGGCAGTTTAAATGGCTATTAGCCAGCCGTGAATTATGGAATGATTTCAAACGTCAGGCTGAAGTCGGAGGGTTGACAGATATTCAAAGAGCTGCGAGGTACTACTATCTACAACGCATGTGCTTTGGAGGTCGTGTAAGAAACCGTACTTTCGGCACAAGTCCAGAGCGCCATCCCAAAATTAATCTGCTCAGATTAGAGGAGGAAATGTCAACAATTCATCTGCGACTATCCCAGGTCATTATTGAGCACCTGGATTATGCTGATGTTATCAAGAGGTACGATAAGCCAGGCACTTTTTTTTACCTGGATCCCCCTTACTACAAGGCGCCATTTTATGAGCACAATTTTTACACGCTCGAAGATTACAATATGATTTCAGTGTGTTTACAAAACATTAAAGGTAAATTTCTTTTGAGTCTCAATGATCATGATGATATCCGTAAGGCGTTTTCATGTTTCCCACTTAAATCTGTAACTGTTGGATACTCCCTGAATGCTGTATCTCCATCAGTAGGAAAAGAACTTCTGATTTCAAACTATACAACGTAAGAAATTTTATGCATGATGACAAATTTGACATACTATGGTCGTGTAAGCGAAAACACAGGTATCTGTCTATGGATGCAGCTCAAAAACGGTGTGAAAAAATTAAGCGTCAAACCAAAAGAGCAACGATCCTTTTTCCGTATAAATGCAGCTACTGTGGAGGATGGCACATTGGCCACAGCATACACTCCGGCAAGTTCAAAAATTACGCCTGAATGGGGAAATAGATGAATGTCCGACACCGCGTAAATGACAGTATAGTCAGACAACGGCTGACACAAATCGCCAGGCAAAGCGGAGACCTGAGTGCGCCACTGAATGAATGCGCGGAAATTCAGATATCGTCCATTGAAGAAAACTTCAATGTGGAGGGGCGGTTTTCCGAAGCGGGATCATGGAGAGGTGGATCCAATAAATGGCCAAAATCTGGAGCTGCCAAGGCCAGAGGTGGAATGACGCTTTCTGATTCGGGACAATTGAGATTTTCGATTCAGAAAAAGGTCACCTCTAACAAAGCAGAAGTTGGTACAAACAAGGAATATGCTGCAGTACATAATTTCGGATTTGACGGCACTGTGACTGTGAAGGAACACAAGCGGAAAACCAGGTCCGGTAAGATGGCAACCGTTCGTTCGCACAGCAGACATATGCGGGTATTTGCAAGACCATATATGGTCACGCAGGAGGATGATGTTAACGACATGATCGATGCACTCGATAGACACATAATGAAATAGGCGCCGGAGTGGGATACCGGTAACGGATCCCCGCCGGACATATCCCGGCTCTCAGGCCTCCGGCGCCAGTTTTTTAACAGAAGGATATTTTATGGAAAAGCCCGTCCGACTTATTTGTGGAGCCCTGCGGGAAAAAGCTCATGAGATTATCGCGGATATTAAAACGGACCTGATGCGACATCCGATTTTCCTGGAACCTGAAGTTTTTCGTGGGCAGCATGATGAAATGAAAGAGAATGCCATGTTGGCACTAAGGCACCTGGAAGATGCGCGAATGCGGCTCGGTAAAGTTATTCAGTATTCCAACGATGGCGTTTCAAAATATGATTTACCAGTGGAACCGGCAGTATGAAAGTAAAAAAACAGGTTATCATCCCGGTAGCAGACACACCTGTGAAATGCCAGGTAAAAGAGATCCTGGCAAAAATAAAGGAAATGGATCGCTCGCAGCGCCCTGAAGTCTTGTCGGTTCGCGAGTTCGGATCTGGCCCGGAGCTGGCCATTGCCCTGGCAGGCAAAGGCTTTACTGTGGAAGTCAGCACGAAAACCGGCCGGGCACTTTACCGGCTTAAGAGGCGCAAATTGATTGTAGATATCCTGGGGAAACTTCTCTGGATGTGAGCGGCCACCATCCACGGTTCGGCGAAGGATGGACGGATCTTTGACATTGCGGAATTTGAGGAAAGCACATTCTTAACCCGGAGCCTGGGTGCTCCGGGCATTTTAGATTTAGTGTATTCTGGTTTAGAATACACTATCTCACCCCGCAGCATTGCAATTGCGTTGCAATTGCATTATATTGTTGTTGTGAGCATGAGAGATGCTCGATCCGAAACAACCGACTAAAGGAGGACTCATGAGCGGGCGCACTGGAAGAGAAATTGCAGACGAGGCGTTGAAATCGGCAGGGGGTGACGTACAGAGTGCTATCGATGCACTGTGGGACGGGGAGTATCTGGCTAAAGCTGGATACACTGATGAGGATCAAGGGGCGATAGAAGAGGCGTGCGAGATTCTTAGGGCGACGAAATAACAACCGAACCAACAAACAAACCCAAAGGAGGATCTATGGGACTGAAAGTCGAAAAAAACGCGAGATTCGGTGACTACAGGATCAGCGACTACGACGAGCAAGGGAATCTTGTCGATCAGATCGACGCCAACTGGACCGAGTGTCAGGCTAAAAAAGTTTTGAGGTCGATAGAGAGCGGAGTGGTTGATTTTGACGATGCTGAGCATGAAATTGAAGGGACGCACAAGCCAAATAGATAACAACCGAACCAACTCGGGGGCAACCGCCCCCATAACCAACCGGGAGAACAACATGTCAAAAACATATTTTGAGATCGGTTCACATGGTTATAATGGTCAGTTTTACATTTGTGACGAACAGTCAGGGGCTTTTCGGGCTGATAATCTGGCTATTGCTACAAAAATTGCGTTTAATAACTACCTCAGAGATTTTGACAATCTGGGTCACGAGTGCAGCTTGGTTTCTATCACGGACGGAGAGTTCACTGTCCAGACAGATCAGGGTAGGGAAACTTATACGGTTTCTCACTATGGCCCTGCCGATGTGTTTACAGTTGAGCATGCCCACAAAATCGGTTCTGATGCGTATCAAAAAATGTACCAGAAAATGATTGAAATGGCGGATTCTGGCGATAGTCGAGTACGGAGATCTAAACGGTCGGGATTACTAATGTTTACATGCCAATTTCCCAGGTATCGGAAAAATGGCGAGTGGTGGGATCGTGAGCACTCATACCTCTCTACGGATCTGGATCTGGCTATAGAGCAGTGGGCGTATGTTTTGGCTACAGATGATGAGCAGCAGAGTATCTGCGACAGAAACTGTGCAGCAATGTGTAAACGAAAAGGTCTAAATTAATCGATACTACAACCAAAAAGGAAGATGCAAATGTCACGCGAACAATCTTTTCAGGCCGAAATGAAGCTGGCTGACACTATGAGAATATTACTTTCTGACAAATGTGAATATGAGCCAGCTGATGTGATTAAATCGTATATGACGTTTTTGCGGAAATGCTACCATGGCGAAACCTTTGAGGCCGGGAGCTACAGGTGTGGTGAAATTTTGGATTTGCCCATTGCAAAATCGATGTTCGATCAGTTCAAAATTACACTAACCAAATATGGATTGTGCAAAATTGACATTGAAGACGTGTGTTGTGAGGTAATGCTGCAACAATAACACAACCTCCGGGCTCCGGCCCGGAATCAAAAAGGATAAACTTACCAATGGCAACCAAAAACGTTACGATTAGAGCGACGCATGACCTCATTTCGCTTATGGAAAGGGCTCTCGAGCAAATCCAAATGGGCACAGCCAAAAAATATACCCGTAATAACCTCATGGTTGACGCAATAGAGGCGTTTTGTAGAGGTGTATTCCGTGGCTCCCACGTTGATGCTGCGATCGATGCGGAGCTCGAAAAAATCACAGGAAGGAAAGTTGAGTAGGATAGATAACAATTCCCCTGCCCGGAGCCTGGGTGCTCCGGGCTTACCTACTTTTTCGCCACGATTTTTTTGTCCAGGTATTTAGCACTGTACCTAAAATAACTACGGCGATTATTCCAACTGTTTTTAATCCAATTATCAACCATTCTGGCATACGTGACTCCGTCAGGGGTGACTTTTGACCGAATTTAAAATAGATATTCCACGAGTAGAACTTGTAGATACAACCTCGTATGATCCACAATGACGGCAAGCGTCGTGTTTCGTTGTAAACCTCCAGACTGAATAAATCAATCCGGGTAAAAGAAAACATAACCACAAAACGACTTCCAGTAAAAAGCTACCTCTATTTTTTCGTATAGGAGAATCTACAGTATGACAGCGAGTACAAACCACTTCCGCTTTTGGCCGGTAACGCCATACCGTTAAATAGAAAACCACTGCCAGCAAAACTAAAATCCAGATCAAACTCATATTAAACCTCCACAACGTTAAACAGGTGTATTTATAATTTATAATCTATCTAATAATTCTGATGCCCGCTTTAATGTTTCAATTTTTGCAGCCATACCTGATGGGGATGACGCATTTTTTATCAGCTCCCCTTTGCTTAAATATAAACCAAGCAAATTTTTTTGCACTTCATACAACTCAGCTTTTTCTTCTAGCGACAATGGTGCTTTAGTTTCGTAACAAATATGTTGCTGCCCCTGCTCAAATAACACCCAATTTATTGATATACCCTTGTCTCGGCAAACTATGGCTATTAGATCAACTGGTACAAACGCCCGGCTTTTCCACACAGCGAACTTACGATGATCGACACAAAAAACCCTTGCTAAATCAGCATCCCGATCAACGCCCAAAGCCGTTTTTAGCCTGCCCATAATCTCTGCGAACATAAAATTAATTTTCATAGTTGACTACACAATGAAACATTGTTATATTAAATACAACACAGTGTTGTAACTAACCATCACCATGAGGGTGATTCCATGAGAAAACGATTATTTATGTTGTCATGCGCCGCAGAGGGAATCTCCAGTGCCGAGTTTGCCCGCCGAATTGGCGTAACCAGGTCAGTTCTGTCATCAGTGTTGGCAGGTAGGGCTGCAAGCCGCAGAGTAACTGCGGAAGTCGACAGGTTTATTGCACATGCTCTACCTAAAATTAAAAACCAGATCAAAACGGCTGCATGATCACGCCTAAGAATATAGAAGAATGTTAAATGATTAGCCAATGTCTAAATTCAAACAAAAAATTGCCACGACAAAAAAGGTAAATGGGTATGAATATTATAGCTGAAATGTGGACCTACGCGGAGCTTTGCTCACATAACCGGAAGGACTCCGGAGATGGAGACCTGGATGAGTTCGACTTTATTTCAGATCACATTGCTGTTGCCTCCCCAGGAAGCCTCTTTATTCAGATGCAAAATCAAATGGAATATTGTTTTATCGCCGAACTTTCCGATAAATTGATTGTCTGTTTTCGCGGCACCGATGGTGTAAAGGCATGGGTAAACAATTTTAACATTCTACCTCTTCAGTATGGATACATGCACCAGGGTTTTTATGATCTATTTCAGGAGTTTGCTCCTGCTATCGACACATATTTTATGGGAGCATTCAGTTTGTGCAGTAAGGACTTCTCCTCCTGCCCCAAACCAGTTTTTTGCACCGGTCATTCCCTGGGCGGGATTATGGCTCAATACTGCGCCCGTCATCTGGCAAAGCATCGCAAGTTGCCCGTTTCATGCGTAAATTTTGGAGCCCCTGTTGGAGGCACAAAAGCATGGCGTGACGAATTGGATCTCCTACCGATAAATCATACGCGCGTTGTAAACGGCTATGATCTAATTACACGATTAGACCTGGGCATCGGTCGTCATGCGGGTAAACTACTGTGGCTCAAACGACCTAAATGGCACAGCCTTTTTAACTGGAGAAAGTTATATGACCATGCATATAGCCAGTATACAAAAGCACTGATCAGCTATAGTAGGGATAGGGGTGATCATGAGGCTGTTTGTGCACTAAAAAAAGTTTTAAACCGAGTTACCATTTAAAAGGAGAGGGTATGCTGAAATACATTTTGACAACAAACTGCAATTGTAGATGCAAATATTGCATAACTCGCAACATGGTCGGCATCCATGAAACAGATGCTATGACAGACATCTTGAATACACTGCGCACGATGGTTAAAGATGGCCATACACACATAATGCTGACCGGTGGAGAGCCCACACGTCACCGGCAGTTTTTTATCATTCTCGGAGCAGCGTTATGTCTTTTTGATGGAACACATATCACAACGACGAACCTGGACATCCTGAGGTATCCTGTGGGAGAGTATTTTACAAGCATTACATATTCTATTCATAATCTGGGTCAACATATTCCACATATAACAATATCAGTCCCTGTATATGCTGCTATTATGGCTCAAGATTATACCCCAGAACTGCCCATAGAGTTAAGTCGTAGAGGGTTTTCCGGTTTGACGATAAACGAAGACCAGCGACAAAATACGCACTTTGATACCGACCTTCCCTCTCTGCATAATGATCCAGAGTTTACATACAAGATTAACAGGGTTGGCCACTGTATGGATGAGACGTTTATCTTGCCTGATCTGTCAATTTGCACTAATTTCAGGCAGTGGTTATAACGTTAGCGGGGCACAGATTTATACGGGGAGTTTCTATGACTGTACAGCTAAATCTTTTTGAAGTTATAGAGAAGCTAAACGGTTCAGATTCTTCACAAAAATCAGGCTGTATGGATATCGGAAGTTCTATCCGAGCATACATAACTCAGGCCCTAAAGACATCTCCATTATCGAGATATCAAGTCGCAGCCAGGATGTCAGAACTACTCGGCAAAGATATAACAAAAGCACAGCTCGATGCGTTTTCGGCTGAGTCAAAGGATGGGCATAGGTTCCCATTGGAATATCTTCCGGCGTTTGTTGATGCGACAGGAGACAGATCGTTACTACATTTGATAGCAGATAAAACGTCCGGGTACTATATAGAAAACGCAGATGCTTTGCGACTGGAGCTCGGGCGTCTGACAGAGACAGAAAAACAGATCCGCGAACGGAAACGAGTTATAACCTCTTTTCTCGGCAAGAAGTAGTTCTCGCTTTCGGAAAGAATGGACACGGTTACGTTTGCTACGGAGAGCAGTATTATGACAGGAATCGTTTGGCTATGCCTGAAAGATGCGGAAAAACTGGGGGTTCCCCTTAGTACATTGAAGCATAAATGCTCCACAGGCAAATTTATTACAAGAAAAGTTCCAAGCGTAGGTAAAACGGGTTTCGCGTATGAAGTAGCTCTTCAGTCACTACCTGATAAGTGCAAACGGAAGTTTTTTTCAGAACATTCTCAGACAATTCAAATTGATCAATCAGAAGCGGATATTGACACAGATCCAGAGACGGAGTCTGCACTGGTATCCACTATGGCAGAGTGGGAGCGCGATTACATACAACGCTTTCTCGTTCTATACGAAATAGCAAAAACCCTGAAGGGTAACGATTTGAAATTGTTTTTAACCTCCTGGTGTGCGCAGCATCCAGAATATCGGTGGTCATATGGGAGCTACATGCGTATCAAGGCGAAATACGAATCTGCCGGATGCTCTGTCCAGGCGATCCGTCCTCAATGGGGTAAGCGACCATCAACAGTAAAAAGTGAATGGGCTGATATATATGAACAAGAATACTTGACTCAGCGGCAACCATCATCATACAGCTGCTGGAAAAATGTCGTCGGAGCATTAAGTAGAAAAGATCCTGAGTTCAATCTAAATACATTCCCATCACATACCTCATTTTATCGTAAACTGCAGAGTAAATACTCAGAAAGCGTAATCTTTTATATGAGAAATGGCCTTGCGAAATGGAAGGCCAAATATGGGTACAGTATCAGCCGCAATTATGATGACATTCTATGTGGTGAGGTATGGGTCTCAGACCACGTTCAGTCAGATGTAGCAGTCAGCACTCCTGATGGCCGATCGCATTTTATGTGGATAACTGTATGGATAGATGTTAAGTCGCAGAAATGGTTGGGATGGGATGTACATCTCGAAGCCCCTAATTCATCGCACATTTTTAAATCGTTTTATATAGCCGCAAAAAAATACGGGATACCCTCAGATGTAATAATCGATAATGGCAAAGACTACAGGTGTAAATCACTGTCGGGAGGCCGAGTGGTGAATGGCTGGCATAAAATAACTGTGAATGAGATGGAATCGATTTCTCTGTTTGCTGATCCTGGTCTAAATATTTCTGTTCATTTTGCCTGGCCATATAACCCGGAATCAAAAATTTGTGAGAGAACTTTTGGACGTGTAAACAGTGGCTTTTCCAGGCACTGTATCGGCTACCGTGGTCCAAACATCACACAACGACCCGATTCATTGAAAAATGAAATCAAGAAGGGGGATATCTGGAGTCATACAGATTTTTTAAACGCTTTCGACAGGTACATTATCGAGGTATACAACAGAGACACTATTCAGGGTAAAGCTTTGCAGGGGCGCTGCCCAGATGAGCTTTTTGGCATAGAGTGGCCGCAGGCTCTCAAATTAGGCCGAGCACATCTGGTAAGTGCGGAAGCTTTGAAAATGTTCTGCTCTCCACTTTCCAATCCTATCAGGATTCGCAAATCGGTCGTGGAAGACAAAAAGTTAAGCATACGATATTATGCTCCCTGGATGGCATCACATAATGGTGCGCTTGTACGCATGCGCAGGCTTGATGAGGATTATTCTCAGGCATACTTCTGGGAAGATGGATCTGGTACATACCTTGGGACCGCGGAGCTTGACGGTAATGTATCTGCACTGGCACGGACACCGGTTCAGAAAGCTGATCTGGAAGAGCGGATCCGCCGCAAGCGGTATGTTGAGAAATCAGTTAAAAGTATTGCCCGGACCATTGTTGCAACGGATAACGGTGAATTTGTTGAGAACAGGATAGCCGGAATAGCTGCTCTGAATGCAGCTCGCGGATATACTCCTGCAGACCCTAAAGCTTCAGAGAATTATCTGATTACGTCAATGGACCGTGTAATAGCAGAAAATAACAGGCGCAAAAAGAATCCCGTTTTGGATTTTGTGGATGAGGAGATATTGGACAACAAAAAATTGGATCCACTTTCTGAAATCGATTTGTGGGGTACTAAAGCTGTCAATTTTTGAATTATAAATAAAAGGGGATGAACTGCCATTCACCCCCCGTTTCAAACCCCTAAAAAGGAGCCGTTTAATGACACTAAGAGAGCAGCTGCAGAACCACATGCAGAACACCGGTATCAGTGCCACTAAAATCGCTAAGGATATCGGATACTCACCAGCCGTTCTCAGCCAGTGGTTGAGAGGAATTTATAAAGGGAATATAGCTGATATTGATAACGCCGTCAAATCATACATATCCCTGCAGAAAGAAAAAAACTCGCTGCGAGCTGTAGAAATTCCGTTCGTTCCGATTGAAAATGCAAAAGTCGTATTTAGTGTGGTCCGCAGAGCTCAAATAGATCATAAAATTGTTCTAATCACCAGCGAAAGCGGATATGGGAAAACAGAATCTCTACGCCAATATTCAAACAGAAATTCTGGAACGATATTCATCGAAACAGATTCCACATTTACGTCAAAAATCCTGATTTCATATCTGCATAAAACGTTAGGTTATGGAGGGCATGGAACAAAGCATAGCATGTTTCAGGAGATCATTACGTCGCTTACAGGGTCTAATCGAGTAATCATTATTGACGAAGCTGATAGGCTCGGATATGAATCTCTGGAACTCCTTCGCAGGCTTCACGATAAAACCCGTATAGGTCTTGTTCTGGCTGGTGCCCCTGTTTTGGTTGAAAACATTCGTGGTTCTAAAGGGGAATTCGCTCAGCTCTATACGAGGATTGGTGGTCATGCCCAGCTGAAGCCGATTAGTGAGGATGATGCGTATAGCATTATAAAGGCTCACCTGCCTGAAGCAAATGGAATTTGTAAGGATTACTATTCGTTTAGCCAAAAGAACGGCCGTACCCTGTACATGTTGATATATAATACGATTCGCGTATCACAGGAAAACAATGTAGACATTACTCCAGAATTGATTGAAAAATGTGCAGGGATGTTGGCGATATGAGATCTGTATTGCTATTCATCTCGTTAACTGTGGCAGTTGGGTGTCAACAGCTTTACGAGTTATCTAAAAACCTGTTTGGTAGTAAGAGCCTTGCTATCGCATTTATTTCTGTATGGTTTGGTGCATTTGTCTTTTTCGTTATTCTCGTTGAGCATGAAATTCAACTGCTGCGTCGGAGGAAAGAATGATATCGCTTCGGCAAATAAAAACAATCCATACGTTAAAATCTCGCCTTGGGATTTCAGATGATAATTACCGCTATATGCTGGAGAGTAATTACAAAGTACAGAGTTCAAAATCTTTATCATTCCAACAAGCACGTGGCTTAATTGATGCTCTTGTTCGTATGGGTATTAGAGATGGTAAAATAGTCTCATCATTTGAGGATAGACCAGGGCTATGTACTAAAAAGCAGCGTGGGATGCTGATGGCAATCTGGAGCGAAGTTTCGTTCTTACCTAAAGATGAACAGGCTGCAGCTCTGGATGTATTTATCCGTAACAGGTTTGGAGTCGGCTGTCTGAGATGGTTGCCTAAAGGAATGGTAGGAAAAGTTAGGCACACATTAATAGCAATGCAAAAATCGAAAGGGGTTAACAATGTCAGTGACAATCAGTAAAAAAGCGAGTGTACCGATCACTCCTCACAATCCAGATTTAGTTTTTATTACTACAGTATACAATCCGATTGAAAAACGCATTTCTGTCAATATCTGCAATACGAGTATGGATGATGCTTTGACAGTTTTGATGCATTCACAGTTAGTAATATCTGGATACTCGGGTGACGTTTCGATTGTAAGCAATGAGATCCCCAAAACTGATTTAGTGGAGGTAGTAGATGGATAAAGTAGTCCCGAAAGGGTATATGCAGGATGCATTGGGCAGGTTAGTACCAGAAGAATGTGTTAAAGATGTTGACAAACTTCGGAATGATCTGGTAAAAGAAATCGTTTCGAAAGCGACAGATCTATCAAAATTGTTGGCTGATTTTAAAACAAAGGCAATGGCAGATATTCAGGCGTTTGTAGCATTGTCAGCAGAAAAATATAACATTAAACTTGGAGGTCAAAAGGGTAATCTATCGCTGCATTCATTTGATGGTTCATATAGAATTATAGTAGCGATCGCCGAAACGCTTGTTTTTGATGAAAGATTGCAGGCTGCAAAGGATATAATTGCAGAATGCGCCATGGAGTGGACCGGGAATCGTCCTGAAGCCGTCGCCCTGTTTAATTCGGCATTTAATGTTGACAGGTCAGGGAGGGTAAACACAAAACGGATACTGGCGTTACGGCGTTTAGATATAAAGGATTCACGATGGATAAAAGCTATGGAATTGATCAGCGATTCATTAGCTGTAGCTGGTTCAAAAGAATACATTAGAATCTATAAACGCGATATAAAAGGTGATTATAAACAAGTCAATCTTGACATTACAGCAATTTAGGAGGCAGCATGGTACGGCTGATGCGGGATAATAAAAAACAGATGGTCGAAGATTGGAACTCAAAGTATCGAGTTGGTCAAAAAGTTGTTGTGCGCAAAGATGCAGGATCGACAGATGAAACAGTTACAACATCTCCAGCTATTTTACTTGGTGGACATACACCGGTTATTCATCTGGAAGGCATATGTGGTTGTTATGCTCTGGATCGAGTAACCGCTATATAATCGCTTTCTCCAAAGCGAAATCCCGGTTAAGAGCCGGGATCATGTCCGCGTGGTAGCGGATGTCTGAAGAGCAGCCTGGGAGATTGTATGAAACCTACTGAAGAGCAGTGGAAGCTTATCAAAGATGTCGCTCTCGATAGATATTGTGGTGTAAAGTTTCTAATCGATGGTTATGCTGTCAAAGTGCAAATTAATCGTGTTTCAGATTTAAAACTGGCGTTATATGTTAGCGTCGACGGTAAAATCAATGCCGGATGGATGGACCCTAGAAATTCTGACTATGCTGATATCCAAAAGCGATTTCTTAAGGAAACAAAGGTCCCATGTATAAGATCCACTGCGAAAAATATCAGAATATTTGGGAAAAAATACATTAAGGATATCAACAAAAAAAAAACTCTTATTATGTATGATGTAATGTGGAATTCTTTTAAAAGCTTAAGAAGACATCTGGTCTCAAATAACGATTCAATCGTAGTCACCGGTCCTGATTTTCTGGTCGATATGATAAATAAATCGCAACCGGAAACTAAAAAACAGGTGGTTTCATGAAAACATTATCAGTACAACAGCCATGGGCTTGGGCACTTTTCAACGGTAAACCTGTTGAAAACAGATCTTGGTACACATTTGACCTAATTCATCATTCTGAAAAGATGCGAAAAAGGCATCCTCAATGGACCGATCGCCAGCTCAAATGTTGCCTTTATTGGCAGAATGGAGTGCGAAACAGGTTAAAAAAACAGTGTGAAACATTTTCTGGATATTCTTCAGGTCTTATTTATACATTGATCCCAGAAGCAATGGGTGTAAATGTTTTTAGAACTGCATACAAGAATGGAATAGTTTTGAGACGTAATCCAGAGATCGTTTACAAAATTGCATTCATAGGTTATAGACTGTATGTTACGTGAATTAATGGCAATCATTCCAGATTTAACTCCAGATGAAATGCCTGGAAAGCTGCGTAGTGTAGCACTGAAATGTGGTATTAATGACGCATTAAAACTTATTCAGTGCGTACCAGGGCTGGAGATTTACGTGCCAACGTCTGGCAGGGATATCTATATATATGAGTATATAAAGGCAAATTATACCGGCTTTAACGCTCTTTCAATAGGCGTTAAATTGGGCATTGATGGTGCAAAGGTTAAAAGCATCGCAAACAAGAGCAGATCGTTTTCAGATCCGCTCATGTCTGTACAGCTGAGGATCGTTGCAGCAGAATGTGGAGTCGACATAGCCAATCGATTACTGTTAAATTTCCCAGGAGATCGCATCCTGGTACCAACCAATGATAATTTCCTGAAACGTAAATACATCAAAAAGTTTTTTAATGGTACAAATGGCCCAGAAATAGCCATAAAACTCTGTGTAACTGACAGGTTTGTGCGCAAGGTAGTAGCAGAAATTTATGAGGCAAAAAAGAACCTACAATTAAGCCTTTTTTAATCCATCTGTAAATTTTTTATTAGCTAATAGCCTCACTCTGCAAAATCCTTTAATCTTTACTCTTAGTTTTTTAATCCATTAATTTTCAACTGCTTACTGCTTATTAGCTAATTTGTTTCATTTTGGCTAATAGAATTAGCTAATAAACAGCTCTATTAGCTAATAGATTCCAGCCTGATCTGGAGTGGCTCAATTAACATCATCCAATGTTTATGCGGGAATTTATTAAATTGCAACCTTGGAAGCAATGTCTAAGTTTTGTCCCATTTTAGACGTTTAATCGGTAATAAAACGGTAATTTTGGTAATTTATTCTTATTTTGGTGTGGTAGCTATAACTTATTATTATTTAATAAGATGCGAGCATTTAAAGGCATTTATTAACATCTCAAATTACCTGCAACCCTATAATGACACACTGTTTTTGTTACTGCAGATCCCTCTTGG
>OBJA01001396.1_pt1 | contig 16859 bp, 14 predicted proteins | sample 1519751 | NCBI WGS metagenome assembly OBJA01 (sample SAMEA3881238, study PRJEB22517) | soil metagenome | biome: lake sediment; feature: soda lake sediment; material: sediment, water from around vicinity | place: India | collected 2013-12-23 | depth 3 m | reverse complement strand
GCAAAAAAGTGCCGCCACGCACCACAGAATCTAAAAATTAGCTCATTTCCGCTGTTTTATCAAAATGCCCTTTTGCACGTTTTTCGTTAACTGGTAAGATTCTGCAAGGGCATGCTGCTAAAACTACGCTTCAATATCGCAATTTTTTACGATTCCTTAGCTGAGTGGCTAGAGCAACTTCAACCATAATTTTGAAGCGTTCAGCGGTTCTTCTATTTTTATATAGTCTCAACATCATGAAACACGTATTCATTCTTTTTTTGCGACAATCAAAACATATTCACTTTCAACACCTTATCTTGAAAACTCTAGTGCCTGAGCTACTTTATGCGGTATCAGTTTTCCGGAATCATATACCAAAGCACCATTCACAAAAGTTTTTTCTACCGAAGCAGAAAAGCTATGCCCGGTAAACGGAGACCAAGCACATTTGTATAAAAGAGAATCTTCCGTTACCGATGTTGGTTTTTCCATATCAATTACTACTATATCAGCAAACATTCCTTTTTGCAGATATCCGCGACCGGAAACACCGAAAATATCAGCAGGAGCATGACACATTTTAGTAACTATTTGTTCTAAAGAAAATATCCCTTGCTTATACAAATCTAGCATTGCCACTAATGCATGCTGCACCAGCGGACCACCGGATGCCGCAGTTTTATACGGACCTGTTTTTTCGGCTATCGTATGCGGAGCATGGTCTGTTGCAACCACATCCAATATATTATTTTTTAAAGCATTACGAAGCTGATCTCTATCATTTTTTGTTTTTATGGAAGGATTCCATTTAATAAAGGCTGCCTTTGACTCATAATCCTCTTGCGTAAACCAAAGATGATGCACACACACCTCTGCCGTTATTTGCTTTTGCGATGCCGGTCCGGACTCAAACAACGCAAGTTCATCGGCAGTAGAAAGATGCAACACATGCAGGCGAGAATTATATTTTTTGGCTAAAGAAACCGCAAGTGAGGATGAGAGAAAACATGCCTCACGACTTCTAATTAAGGGGTGACAAGAAATTGGAATATCATCGCCATATTGTTTTGTATACTCAGCAATAGTATGTTGAATTGTTTGCTCGTCTTCACAATGAGTTGCAATTGGAATACGCACATCTTTAAAAATTGCCGACAAAGCATCAATATTATCAACCAACATATTCCCTGTGCTTGAGCCCATAAAAACCTTTACTCCACAGGTAGTTCGAGCATCAAGGGCACGTAATTGGTCAATATTATCATTAGTTGCACCCAAATAAAAAGAATAATTTGCATACGAATCACGCTCAGCTATTTCAAATTTTTGATGCAATAAATCAATTGTTGTTGTTTGCGGCACAACATTCGGCATTTCCATATATGAAGTAATACCTCCTGCAACTGCAGCCATTGATTCAGAAGCTATACTTCCTTTATGAGTAAGTCCCGGCTCACGAAAATGTACTTGATCGTCAATTACTCCGGGTATAATATATTTTCCGTTACAATCAATTACCTCTACATCTACCAAAGAGAATGATTCCGGTAGAGAACCACGAAACACCTCTTGAATTTTAGTTCCGTGTACAAGAATGCTTCCCATAAAAATTTCATTCTGATTTATTATGGAAGCATGAGCGAGAAGAATTTTTTTCATGAATGTTATTTATAAGAGGTAAACCAGCTTGCAATTTTCATTTGAATAACCCCAAATATAGCTTCACGAACAATTTTTTTGCTCATTTTTGAAGAGCCCTCTTGCCGTTCGGTGAAAATAATTGGAACCTCAACAATAAAAAAACCATGTTTCCATGCCTTAAACTTCATTTCTATTTGAAATGCATATCCACGGAATTTTATACGAGAAAAATCTATTTTCTGCAAGACCTTACGAGTATAACATTTGAATCCGGCAGTTGCATCGTGAATTTTCATGCCGGTTATAATGCGTACATATTTCGAAGCAAAAAACGAAAGTAATATCCGCTTCATAGGCCAGTTTACCACATTAACCCCATTACAATATCGAGAACCTATTGCAAGGTCGGCTCTTTTAATTGCACATGCTTCATATAAACGAATTAAATCTTTTGGATTATGAGAAAAATCAGCATCCATTTCAAAAATATACTCATATGAACGTTCAAGAGCCCATTCAAAACCGGCGATATACGCCGTTCCAAGTCCTTGTTTTCCCGGACGTTCAAGCAAAAATAATTTCGATGAAAATTCTACTTGCAAAGATTTTATGATTTCTGCTGTTTTATCAGGAGAATTATCATCAACAATAAGAATATGAAATTCTTTATCAAAAGAAAATACTTTACGAATAATATTCTCAATATTTTCTTTCTCGTTATACGTGGGTATAATTACTAAACTATCTGACATTGTATGTATTTAAGACTGCAAATATACAAGATTTCACACAAATTGAGTCTTTATAGAAGGTTTTTATAATGACGAGTGGTTAATGTTTAATGCTTAATGCTTAGTGATGAATGCTTAATGTTGAATGCTTAATGTTTTTATTCATCACTCATCATTAACCATTATTTCCCATTAATAACAAAATACCCTCCTGTTTTTTTGCTTCCTTTAAATAGAATTTTATTGTCGTTTTTTAATATTTTTAACCAACGTTCAATTGTTTTTTGAGGTTTATTATTTCTTTCGGCTAATTGATTGGAACGCATACCCGGATTTTGAGTGATACATATAAATAATTCATTTATTCCCTCATTTATTCCCTCATTTATTCCCTCATTTATTCCCTCATGTAATTTGCCACTCATTGTAGTATTCAATTCAAATAGAATTTTCACAACTCCATTATTTTCATAAAAATTTGGTTCCGGTAACCCGGCATCAATACATTCTTTTACTATGTGCAATGTGCCCTTACCCCAACTTTCAATGAAGCCGGCAAAATAAAAAATCTCAGCAAGTAATGTGTTTCTCGGTTTTGAAAGATGTTCTCGTTTTAAATCATCAATAGTAATTTCAACAGGTAATTTACCTTCATTTGCAATGCTTAAACTGTTATTATATACCTTTATAAGAATAGCCGAAGTTGTATTATAGTCGCGATGTATTAATGCATTAAAAATAGCTTCACGTAATGCTTCATAGGGATATTGTAAAATTTCTCGTCTATGTACACCTTCATATGTAATAGGGCTTAACAAGTATTTTGATTTTAATATAGCAAGTGTATGTTCTACTTGTTTAAATAAATTCCCTTTCACAATATCAGATAATACAATATCAGAATCAGAAATAAATCTCCCTATCTTAACTATTGCTTGTGGGAAAAGACGTTGTGGATTTTTGTCAAATAATAAAAAGGCAGCTCTTGTTGGGCGTAACGTAGGGCTTAATAAATTTAACTTTTGTAACAAAACTTGAAAATTTGTTTCATCTTTTGCATAAGGCAATCTATCAAAAGCAAGTTTCTTAAATGTTTCTACAGCTTCATAATCTATATCTAATTCATATCGAGAATCTATTTCGTGGGAATCCCATGTTGAACCACTTTTTTGTAATAAAAAATCACTTAATTCTCTTCCACTAATTTCTAAAACAACGCTTCCACTCCGTATATAAAATCTGCCATTATACGAAATTGGTACCGAAGATGCGTGTATTTGTATTGAAATAATTTGTTTTCCGCTTCTCTCTTCTATATTGCACCATGGTATAATACCTAATTTTTGATTTACAATATGTGGAAGGGTTTCGAGTAATTTTTTGGAATCAGACACACCAATAACTGCTCCATCATCTTGAATCCCAACATATAAAATTCCACCTTCGGAATTTGCAAATGCACAAAGATTTCGCAGAAATTCATCTTTCCAAATCCTTTTATATTCTATATGTTGATTTTCTGACATTTAATTAGTGGTTAATGTTGAATGCTTAATTTAATGTTGAATGCTTAATGCTTTTTATTCATCACTCATCATTCATCATTAACACCCCCCTCAAAAATTCTACAAATTTTGCAGTTGCTCGACCTCTATGACTAATGGTGTTTTTTTCTGACATAGCCATTTGTGCAAAAGAAATATCATAACCGTCCGGAATAAAAATGGGGTCATATCCAAATCCTCCGTCACCCATGACCTGCTCTGCTATTTCACCCTTCACAACACCTTCAAACACATATTCTTTGCCTGATATAATACCGGCAATTACGGTCTTAAAATATGCGGTCCTGTCTGTAATACCCTGCATACACTCCAGTGTTTTTGCAATATTATCTGCCGGACTGCATTGTGGGCCGGCAAAGCGAGCGGTATATACCCCGGGAGCTCCATTAAGTGCATCTATTTCTAAGCCGGTATCATCGGCAAACACATCTCCCCCATATCTCTCAAATACATACCGTGCTTTTTGCAAAGCATTATCGGTTAAGGTTTCTCCGGTTTCGGGAATATCATCATAACAGCCAATTTCTTGCAAACTAACAATACGAACAATCCCCTGTGTAATAGAAGATATTTCTTGTAATTTATGTGCGTTGTTGGAAGCGAAGATGAGGGGCATGGGTTTAGGGGTTTAAGGTTTAGGGGTTAGTGAGTGTCGAACTATTCTCTGTAGATAGTAAAGAGTTCTGTTATACGTCGTGCATTATTTCGTATAACAAGAGTATATGTTCCTTGTGCGAGTGAACTCACGTCTATAGGGAGATAATGAACGCCGGGCGATACACTTTGATATTCTGTTACAAGAGCTCTTCGACCTCGTGCGTCAATACACTCAATGGTAATATCACCTGAATTCACCATAGTCATATGTATGGTAATTTCGGTATCTGCAGGATTTGGAGCGATGGCATACACATGGAATTTTTTATCAAAATCTTCACAAAGGGTATCACTATAAAACACTCTATATATATCTTGACTGATAAGATTTGCCGTAGCACATAAATACGGAGGTGTTTGTCCCTTTACTTGTTCTGTTTTTGACACAAAGGTATATGAGAGCAAATTCCCCGGCTGCAATTTCCCTTTCCATGTCTCCAAACTCAATGGCGAAAGTGGATTATCAAGGATAAACTCAATCATATGAATTGGGGCATTCCCTGTATTTACAACATCAATTGTGTATTCAATAAAACCTCTTGCATTAAGCTTATATGAAAGTTGTACCAATTGCAAGCGTTGTAATGCAAGATCTATTGGAATTCGTTTTACAACTGAATCCACACACTCATACTTTGAATACACATGTAAAAAAGCATAGGATGTATCTATATATGAAAATTCATATCTCGGATTTGTTTCCTGAGTTCTACTGTCAAATTCAAAACGCCATTCATATCTCACGGCTCCTTGCGACGTGTTTGTGAAATCTACCTCAAGTGGTGTGGCTCCAAATTCAGGAAAAAAGGTAAAATTAGCCCTCGGCGGCTCCTCAACATACACAATTCCGCTTGCCTTACCAATACATTCTTTTTCAGTGGTAATTTCTAAGGCAAAAGGATACTCTCCTACTTGTTTAAATTGCACTACCGGAGCTTCTTCAACACGAATTCCTATCGAGTCAATATTCCAGCGATACGAAACAATATCGTGCCCAAAGGTATTGGTATATTCTCGCAATTCAATATCCTGATTCACACAGCCATATATTTTTAAACTGTCAAAAACCGGAGCATTAAAAATAGTAAGAGTATCAGAAACTGAGGTTTTACAGCCATTAATTGTTTTAACTTCTAGGGTAACCACATACTGTCCCGGACTTGTAAATGTATGTCCGAACACCGAAAGTTGAGGGAATTTTTGACCATTTATATACCAATTACCATCAACTACCCTATTAAATGGCTCATACTTAGTTTTATCAAAAAAGAGTATTTTTTCATTCTGACAGGTTTTACCGTATGCAAACTCCAAATTTGCAGACTGACGAATTTCTATAGGAATAATAGTATCATGGATACAGCCCATATCAGAAATTGTTTGCACATATATCGGGAATACACCAACCGTATCAAACAGATATTCCATAGTATTTCCTGAGCGATTATTGCCCTCAATTTGCCACACCGTTTGAGCAATAAATCCCTGAGGAATATGTGCGAGATTCACAAACTCTATTAGCTCTGCCGTACAGCCGCGTGGGGGTATAAAGTTTGACTGCGGAGTATATCCAATAAACACGGTTGTATCCAAAATCCCCGGACAACCGGCATCAGTTTCTACCATAACCCGAACAGCTGTTGTTCCCGGATTTGCAAATTGATGATTCACAAGAGAGCCCGAAAGCGTATCTCCGGCAATTATCCAATTATAGAGGATAATCTGAGAATCATCGAGCATTGTAGTAGTATTTTCCAAAAGCGTATTATCGCCAAAACAACGATTTTGAGCAGTCATACGCACAACCGGAGCAAGACCTTTAATACCAAGCTGAATCGTATCAAAAACCTGACAACCATAGATATCTTCGGCTATAAGAGAATATTCACCGGCAGCAGTAATAATAATCTCAGAGCTTACCTCTCCGGTACTCCACAGATATAAAATTGCATCAGACTTTCTGCTTTGCAATTCAATAAAATTCCCCTCACACAAATCCGTATCAGGACCTAAACTTGCCGCAACCGGAAACGTACTCACCGCAACAGTAAGAGTATCAGAATGTAATGTGTTCCCAAAACTATCCTCCACCTCTACCCAATATTGGTCAGCATCGGTTATAATAATTGATTGCGTAGCAGCCCCGGTACTCCAGGTATAGGTATATGCTCCGGAAAGCCCGCAATCCCATACAATTGCATCACCAATACAAATGGTAGTATCAGAAATATGAGAAATAAAAGGAAGTGTAACCGAAATAGTATCGGTATATAAATACCCCCGTTCATCCCAAACATCAACCCAATATTGTCCTGATTTTGAGACAGAAATAGACGACGTAATATCTCCGGTATTCCAAAGATATTCTTGATAATAAGCTTGAGCAGGCACCGAGATAGTAACCGGTGCCAAGCTATACGGCTCTACAATATCTGCCCCCAAATCTAATTTTGGACGATACTCAGAAGGAAAATATTTTAAACGAAGATAATCTTCAACTTCTTGACGTTCGAGTTGGGTTAAATCTCTATCAAACGCAATAAATTCTGCAATATCAAACAGTGCATAAAAATTACCATATTCTCCGGCATATCGTCCTAAGGCCTTTTGAGTATTAGCCAGAATAGGTAGTTGAGCATTTGTAGTATTTGTTACAAGCGAAACCCCATTTTTCCATACCCGGCCATTAAGATTCCGTGCTTGTATAGAAACCATATTCCAACTTTCTATGGGATTAAACAACTCAGCATTACTATACACCCCAGGAGTTCCACTGTTTTGTCTAATTCTCAGAAAACCTGTATTTGAAATAGTTCCAAATTCGAAACAGAAATATCCCATATTAGACCCAAATATCCCCGCGTTTTTATTCATTGTTTTTACATTCAACACAAAAAAGAATGAAAGTTCAGAAACGCCATTCATAAGATGAATAGGAAACGTCATATATGAGTCTGTGCCATTAAAAGATATAGCCGGTGCTCCATTAATGGCTGTGGCAGAAAAACCAGGTCTGTTTGCTACAATTTCTTGGAGTGCATCAAACGATTTTGGCCCAACATCTTCCCAAATACTTACCTTATCATTTACCACCACAACCCCACTGTCGGCTCGAAGCCAGACATGCAAATTGGGTATGGCATCCGGACGAGTTTGTGCATAAGCAATAGGAATACACAACATATAATATATACATGCAAAAGAAAAAATGCGTGCTACATGTAGAAATGTTGTATTATAATTCATGTTTCTGTAAATATGTACAAATATACAATTTATCTGCAATGATAGAAATAGAATAAGAAAAAGTATGATGTTAATAGTTAGCAACTAGCAACTATCAGTTAGCAACTAGCAGTTAACTAATAACTAATAACTAATAACTGATAACTAATAAAAAATGTATATTTGCATAATTATGAGATAAATTCCTTTTTTCATGCGTCCCATTTTAGAGATAGAAAACGTATCAAAACAATACCGACTCGGATATACCAGCACCGGTAGTTTAGTGCACGACCTTAACCGTTGGTATCATAGAATTCGTGGTAAAGAAAATCCGTATTTAAAAATTGGCGAAGATAATGACCCAACAAAAGCAGCACAATCTGAATATGTTTGGGCATTACGCAATATTAATCTACAGATTCAACAAGGAGAGGTATTAGGTATTGTTGGTGGAAATGGTGCGGGAAAATCTACTCTTTTAAAAATTTTAAGTCGTATTACTACACCTACAACCGGAAAGATTACTGCTCGTGGACGGACTGCAAGTTTATTAGAAGTTGGTACCGGTTTTAATGGCGAGCTTACCGGGAGAGAAAATATTTACTTAAACGGTGCTATTCTTGGCATGACACGCCAGGAAATAACGGCAAAACTCGATGAGATCATTGACTTCTCCGGATGCGTAAGATATATTGATACTCCTGTAAAACGCTATAGCTCGGGGATGTATGTGCGATTAGCATTTGCGGTTGCAGCACACTTAGAACCGGAAATTCTCATTGTTGATGAAGTTCTTGCCGTTGGCGATGCCGAATTTCAAAAAAAGGCAATCGGCAAAATGCAGGATGTATCGCGCGGACAAGGAAGAACAGTATTGTTTGTAAGCCACAATATGACATCGGTTCAACGTATTTGTAATAGAGGGGTATTTATGCAAAACGGACAAATTATCTTAGAAGATTCTGTAGATGTAATTATTGACCACTATATTAAAAGTGGTAAAAATGAAAAATATATTTCAAAAAGCGGAATTGGGGGCATTCACGTTTCTGATGTAGCATTTTTTGATAAAGACGGGAATCCCATAAAACAAATTTTTTCATTACAACATGTTATATGTGAATTAACATGCAAAGCCACAAAAAACATGAAAGATATTTCATTCGCTCTGTGCTTTAATGATTTATACGACAAACGCATATCAAGTTTATGGACGTCCTTAAATGGAGATACCTATGATGTTACAAAAGGAGTATTTAAAATAAGATTTGATATTCCATCAATAAAACTAATGCCCGGAGAATATAATATTGTGACATATGTAGGGCAAAAATTAATTGAAGTTGAGCAAATTTCAAATTTCACTAGTATTGTTGTTCAACATAGCCCTATGTATGGACTTGAAATAACGCCTCAAGCACAACACGGAAAATACTTGGAACAGTTTAGTACAACTTTAACACTATAATGTATATGTTACGATATATTTGGAAACACTCTCGCGTTAAACAGCATCTTGATGAATTAATTACGGCTCGTATTGATGTATTTGCAAAAGAACAAACAGAACTCTGCATAAAACAATGCGATGAAACTTACCAGAAAAACCGTTGGAAAGAAATAGCCGAAACGCATAAAACACATGCACTCGAAATTTATATTTCTGACAGTTTAAAACTTAAACTATATACCGATAGTATTATTAGTAAATACATATATTTTGACAGTTTCGAAAAAGATGAGCTGCTTTTTTTACAACGCTTTTTACATCCGGGAGATATTTGTATTGATATTGGAGCTCACATTGGTCTTTTTTCATTGCATGCATCTTCAATTGTTGGAGAAACCGGAATGGTGTATGCCTTTGAACCAACACAGAAAACTTTTTCTCGCTTACAAGAAAACATTTCACTCAATTCAGCAAAAAATATTCAGGCAATACATACCGCATTATCCAATACTGACGGAACTGCCGAATTACACGTAGCATCATCAGGATATGATGCATGGAATTCGCTGGCAAAACCATCCTTAGGAACTATTCAAAATACAGAAACTATATCTACAAAAACCTTTGATACATTTGTGCAAACAATAGATAGAAAACATGCCATTAAATTCATTAAAATTGATGTGGAGGGATGGGAAATTCCTGTTCTCGAAGGAGGAAAAGAATTTTTGTCGCAACCAATTGCCCCCACCTTATTAGTTGAATTTACTGACCAAAATGCGATTAATGCCGGATATACGTGCACGGAACTCTATAACCTTCTCATCTCATTCGGATATGACTTATACACCTATGACAGCATTCATAACGTGCTTATTCCTGAAGAACTGCGAGATGAGTATCCGTATGTAAATATTATTGCTACAAAAAACAAAGCAGAAATTGAAGCACGAATTCAATAAAGGCAATCAGGTATGATAAAATATTTTTTGCAAAAAGTATTCAATGTATGTGGATATAGTATTTCAAAACATAAAACAAGTGATGAAATTCGATTTGAAAGTTTTTATGCTCAAAAGCAATTAATTCATTCTAACAAACAGGCAACAACTATTTTTGATGTAGGAGCATACATTGGAGATATTTCTTTTGTATACAATAAACTTTTTCCGCACGCATCTATCTATGCATTTGAGCCATTTCCTTCATCATACGAAACACTCTGTACTAACACACACAAAAGCCCGACTATTCATCCTTATAATATTGCTTTGTCAGAACAAAATGGTGAAGTTTCATTCTATTCAAACAGTTTTTCTCCAACAAACTCTTTATTAGCATCAGACACAAAAGGGGCAGATGTTTGGGGTAAAAATTTACTCACAACAGAACATATCATTACAGTACCATCTGCAACTATAGACAGTTTTTGCGAAACACATTCTGTTAACACGATTGATATCTTAAAACTTGATGTACAAGGAGCCGAATATAAGGTTTTAGCAGGAGCAAAAAATATGCTTCTCGAAAACCGTATTCATCTTATTTATATGGAAATTATCTGCATGCCAACATATCAAGAACAAAAAGAATTAGGTGAAATATTACTTTTATTAAAAGAATATGGATTTTCACTCTATAATTTTTATAACTACTCCTATACAGAATCCGGTCAATTACGACAAGTTGATGCGATTTTTATACCGAACACATAATCATTTACACGATTTTATTCTAGTTGTCATTGCGACTGTGTCCGACCTCTGACGGAGCGAAGCGTGGCAACCGGAACGGAGTGGAGCTCAACGCCGTCATTGCGAGTGAAGCGAAGCGGAACGTGGCAATCTCATGTAATATAGCACTGTACTATTTAACAAGAGATTCTTCATTCCACTACGTTACATTCAGAATGACAGGCAAAAGACTCCTCTTTTCAATCGAAATGTATATATTTGCAATTCATATAATCGCAATACTATGAATCAATATTATGTCTACATTCTTACAAATAAGAATAAAACGGTTTTGTATGTTGGTGTTACAAACAATATATCTCGTCGTTTAGCGGAACATCTGCTTAACAAAAGCACGTTTACTAAAAAGTATAATTGTAAATATCTTATTTATTATGAATTTCATTCGAGTATAGCTAAAGCAATAGAGCGTGAAAAACAAATTAAATCATGGAAACGATTGAAAAAAGAAGAGTTGGTTCGTAGTATTAATCCGGACTTTCTATTTTTTAATGATTTGTTTTTGTAACGGTCATTGCGAGCGGAGCGTGGCAATCCCTTTAAATTAAGTACAGTACTATTTAAGAAGGGATTCCTCACTGGCGTTCGGAATGACAGGGCAGTACTATATTAACAAGGGATTCTTCGCTTCGCTCAGAATGACAGTTCCAATTATATGCCTTGTTCAGAATAACTTTTCTCGTATATTTGCATATAAAACAATATAATGAGCAAACCCATACTAGAAATTACCAATATTTCCAAACAATATCGTTTGGGCTATGTGGGAACAGGGAGTTTACGCGATGATTTTTTACGATGGTGGTATACAATGCGGGGTAAAGAAGACCCGTTTCTAAAACTTGGCGAAGAAAATAATCGAAGCATGGTGGGTACTACCGAATACGTATGGGCACTACGAGACATTAGCATTCAAGTTCAACAAGGTGAAATTTTAGGAATTATCGGAGCAAATGGTGCCGGAAAGTCAACCTTACTCAAAATTTTAAGTCGCGTAACCGGACCAACTACCGGGAAAATTTCTGCTCGCGGGAGAATTGCCAGTTTACTCGAAGTAGGAACGGGCTTTCATGGGGAACTAACCGGACGAGAAAATATATATCTCAATGGGGCTATTCTTGGCATGACAAAACAAGAAATAACCGCAAAACTTGACGAAATAATCGCATTCTCCAGTTGCGAACGATATATAGACACTCCGGTAAAACGGTACAGTAGTGGCATGTATGTGCGGCTTGCGTTTGCAGTTGCGGCTCACCTGGAGCCCGAAATTCTTATTGTTGACGAAGTCCTCGCCGTTGGTGATGCCGAGTTTCAAAGAAAAGCAATCGGAAAGATGAAAGATGTCAGCAGCGGAGAAGGAAGAACCGTGCTGTTTGTGAGTCATAATATGGCTGCCGTAAAAAGTATTTGTAACCGATGTATTGTCTTACAACATGGTAAGATTGCGTTTGAAGGCGACACCAACACCGCAGTTCAAAAATATCTTTCCGGCTTTAAAAAAGCAGCTAATCACCGTATATGGAACACTCGTGAGATTAATCACTCAGATTTTGAACTCAAAGAAGCATATATTAAAGGCAGACATAAAAAACTTGAAGATGCTGTTGAGATTAGCGAGCCACTTGAATTGTGCATTACGCTCATAAATAAAACTACACATAATCGTATTGATACAACACTCCATTTTAAAGATGGGAATGGAGAAAAGATTTTTGTAGTCAGCTCCAGTTGTTTAGACACAATTCCACAAAATGGAGAAGTACGCTACCGATGTGAAATCCCGAAAAACTTCTTTAATAATGGTACGTTTTCTATGGATTTATATGTAGTAAAAGACCGAAAAACAGCATTATATATTGAACCTGATATTCTTGAGTTTACTCTGGTAAATAAAGCCGTAGAATTAGGCAGGTACATGGGCGATGAGCCGGGGGCGTTACGGCCGGTTTTTCCGTGGACAGTTAACAGTTATTAGTTAGCAACTATCAGTTAGCAACTATCAGTTATCAGTTATTAATTTAAGGATGGGAAAGTCAGTATTACGAGAAAAAAGTTTTGATTTAGCAAAAAAAATAGTTTTATTACACAAAGATATATGTGAGAACAAAAAAGAATTTGTGATATCGAAACAACTATTACGTTCAGGAACAGCTGTAGGTGCATTAATTCGTGAAGCTGAATTTGCTGAAAGTAATTTAGATTTTATTCATAAATTTGCTATTGCACAGAAAGAATGCAATGAAACTCTTTATTGGCTTGATCTACTTTTAGAAACGGAGTATATTACAAAAACCAAATATGATGCGATATATACTTTAGCGTATGAAATTTTAAAAATGTTAATATCAACAATAAATACATTAAAGAAAAAAAGAAAATAGTTATCAGTTAGCAACTATCAACTAACAGTTAGCAGTTAGCAACTAGCAGTTAGCAGTTAGCAGTTAGCAACTATCAACTGATAACTAATAACTGATAACTGATAACTAATAACTGATAACTGCTAATTAACCATTAATAAATGACCCGCGAAGAAATACATAATCTTATAAAAAAAGGCGAACATGGATCTTTTGAAGCAAAAAGAGCGGATAAAGGTTTGCCGGAATCTCTATGGGAAACGTATTCTGCGTTTGCAAATACAAATGGAGGTGTTATTATATTAGGTGTTTCTGAAAACTCAAGGTCTCGTATCTTAGATATTACCGGTGTGTTACAGCCACAAAAATTAATTCAAGATTTTTGGAATCAAATAAATAACATTCAGAAAATTAGCTGTAATATATTATTAGATAAACATGTTACTATTCATAGTATTCAAAATAAAAAAATAATTTGCATTGAAGTTCCTCGAGCATCGCGTCAAGAAAAACCTGTTTATGTAAAACAAAATCCGTTTACCGGAAGTTTCAGAAGAAATGCCGAGGGTGATTATGCCTGCACCTCTGCTGAGGTAAAAAGTATGTTGCGCGACCAATCCGAGATATCTCCGGATGCATCTGTAGTTCCTGAATGTTCTATCTCAGATATTCAAACAGAAACTCTCCGTAGATTTAGAATTCGCTTTTCAAATCTTCGTCCTGCTCATATATGGAATAATTTAGATGACACCGAGTTTTTATTAAAAATAGGTGCTGTAAAACGCTCAAATAATATACTATTGCCAACATTTGCAGGCATGCTTATGTTTGCTGAAGAATCAATAATAACAGCTGTGTTGCCTGATTTTTTTCTTGATTTTCGAGAAATAGCACCTCATACTTCTGAACGTTGGATTGATAGATTACATTCACAGTCTGGAGACTGGTCGGGTAATATTTTTGATTTTTATTTTTCTGCTATTGACAAAATTTTATTATCAATAAAACATCCGTTTATACTTAAAAATACCGATAGAATTGATTCTAATCCTTTTCAAGAAGCTATTCGTGAAGTTCTCGCAAATGCGATTATACATGCCGATTATTGGGGGAAACGAGGAATTGTAATTGAAAAAACACAAGATTCCTTAGTAATATCTAATCCGGGATTATTCCGAATTTCATCAAAAGAAATAGAACAAGGTGGTATTAGTGATCCTCGTAATACTACTATTTTTAAAATGTTTTCTCTTATTGGTGTTGGAGAACGTGCCGGAAGTGGATTACATACCGTTTTTCATATCTGGAAACAGTTACATTTTATACCTCCTCATATTTTAGAGGGATTTGAGCCGGAAAGAATTATTACAACATTATTTTTTGCACCTTCAAAAGGTTCGGAAGAAACTGAGAAAAGTTCGGAAGAAACCGAAAAAAGTTCGGAAGAAACTGAGAAAAGTTCGGAAGAAACCGAAAAAAGTTCGGAAGAAATAATTCTTGAGATAATACATGCACATGCATCAATTACTATTCGAGAAATGGCGGATATATTAGATATTAGTACACGTGCGGTTGAAAAACACATTCGTAAATTACGCGAAAAAGGAATTCTGCACAGAGAGGGATCAACAAAAAAGGGAATTTGGGTGATTAATAATGCTTAATCCGTTAGTAAACGGACACGGTGATGAAGTGATGAATAAGTCAGTACTACATAATAAAAGTTTGGAGTTTGCAACTATCAGTTAGCAGTTAGCAACTATCAGTTAGCAACTATCAACTAACAGTTAGCAACTATCAACTGATAACTAATAACTAATAACTAATAACTAATAACTGATAACTAATAACTAATAACTGATAACTAATAACTGATAACTGATAACTGATAACTAATAACTAATAACTGATAACTAATAACTGATAACTAATAACTGATAACTAATAACTGATAACTGATAACTGATAACTGATAACTGATAACTGCCAACTGATGACAAACGTTACCCAACCCCACCTCCCCCCCCTCGACGAATTCACTCCGTATTTGGAGCAGATTTGGAAAAACAAATGGCTTACGAATAAAGGACCGTTTCATCAAGAATTTGAAACAGCATTGTGTGAATATTTAGGAGTGCCGTATATTTCATTATTTGCAAATGGGACTCTTGCACTAGTAACAGCTCTCCAAGCACTAGAAATTGAGGGCGAAGTTATTACCACACCATACAGTTTTGTGGCTACGGCTCATTCATTATTATGGAATAATATCACACCGGTATTTGTAGATGTTGAACCGGAAACCGGAAATCTAAATCCGGCTCATATTGAAGCCGCTATAACCGAAAAAACAAGAGCGATTCTTCCGGTACATGTGTATGGTCAGCCCTGTAATCATACCGAAATTGAAAGAATTGCGAAAAAACACAATCTCAAACTGATATATGATGCCGCACATTGTTTTGGGGTGAAAGAAAACGGCACATCAATCTGTAATTACGGTGACCTTTCAATATTGAGTTTTCATGCAACCAAAGTATTTAACACCTTTGAAGGTGGAGCAATTGTGTGCCACAGCAAAGAGATGAAGCAACATATAGACGACCTTAAAAACTTCGGATTCCGAGGCGAAACCTCTGTTGTTGCCGCAGGCATAAACGGAAAAATGAATGAGGTGCAAGCCGCCTTTGGTCTCCTCCAACTCAAATATGTTGACCACGCCATTGCCAAACGAAAAACAATTGCCGAGCTTTACACCAAAGAACTCTTAAATATCCCAGGCATACGATTAATAGATAGTTATCAACTATCAACTATCAACTATCAGTTACCTGATAACTGCAAACTGCAAACTGATAACTCACAACTGATAACTCACAACTATTCCTACTTCCCCATTTTTATCACCAAATCAACGTATGGCAAATCCCGCGACCAAGTATATGAAGAACTTAAAGCAACCGGAATATATGCTCGCCGATATTTCTACCCTTTAATATCAGATTTTCCGATGTATGCTCTTCTTCCGTCAGCAGCAAAACATAATCTACTCAACGCACAGCGTTTAGCTGAGGAGGTTTTGTGTTTGCCTATTTATCCTGATTTGGAGCAAGCAGATGTTAAAAAAATCATATCTTTATTGCAAAAATAGGTATGCAAAGGTTTCATGATATACTACAACAGGGCGAACATGAACAGGTTGATTTTAAAAATGAATCAAGTGGATTTGTTTCTGAACTTTCGTATACAAATCAAAAGATTACTACAGAAAATGTCTCAGAAAATGTCACAGAAAATGTCACAGAAAATCGCCGTAGTCATATTGTAAGCATACTACAAGAAAACCCCAAAATTACTACTACCGAATTAGCCGAAATGCTAAAAATAACACGAAGAACGTATCCACCCCACGAACCCCATCTTTTCAATGAGCAGTTTGTCGCGTAGTTTTGTGCAAAAAACAATATGCGAACAGAACAAGACATGTT
>OBJA01001395.1_pt1 | contig 16860 bp, 14 predicted proteins | sample 1519751 | NCBI WGS metagenome assembly OBJA01 (sample SAMEA3881238, study PRJEB22517) | soil metagenome | biome: lake sediment; feature: soda lake sediment; material: sediment, water from around vicinity | place: India | collected 2013-12-23 | depth 3 m | reverse complement strand
CGGTCGGCGAGGTACAGGTCCAGCGGCCCATCGACACCGTTGGCCGGATCGAGCAGGCGGCCGCCCTTGATGCGGATACGGGGCGGGGTCTCGCCGCAGGGATTCATGCGCCGCCCTCCTGGGTGCGTTCCGCCTGGTGCATGGCCATGGACATGACGGCCATGCGCACCGCGATACCGTGGGTGACCTGCTCCAGGATGACGGAATGGGGGCCGTCGGCCACCCGCGAGTCCATCTCCACGCCGCGGTTGATGGGCCCGGGGTGCATGACGGTGACATCGGGCCTGGCCACCGACAGGCGGTCCTCGGTGAGGCCGAACAGGCGGTAGTACTCGTGCTCGCTGGGCAGCAGGGCACCCTGCATGCGCTCGCGCTGCAGGCGCAGCATGATCACCACGTCGCAGTCGCGGATCCCCTCGCACAGGTCGTGATAGGGGCGCACCCCCAGGGTCTCCACGTGGCTTGGTGTCAGTGTCTTCGGGGCCACCACCCGCACCTCGCCGGTGTTCAGGATATTGAGGGCGTGGATCTGCGAGCGGGCCACCCGCGAGTGCAGGATGTCGCCGACGATGGCCACCCGCAGGCGGCCGAAGTCCGGACCCTTGACACGGCGGATGGTGAACATGTCCAGCATGGCCTGGGTGGGGTGGGCATGGCGGCCGTCCCCGGCGTTGATCACGCTCACATGGGGCGCCACGTTGCGGGCGATGAAGTGCGCCGCGCCGCTGTCGGCGTGGCGCACCACGAACATGTCCACGTGCATGGCCTCCAGGTTGCGCAGGGTGTCGAGCAGGGTCTCGCCCTTGGTGGCGCTGGAGGCACTGACGTTGATGTTGAGCACGTCGGCGGACAGGCGCTTGGCCGCCAGCTCGAAGGTGGTGCGGGTGCGGGTGCTGGCCTCGAAGAACAGGTTGACGATGGTCTTGCCGCGCAGCAGCGGCACCTTCTTCACCGTCTGCTCGGTGACACCGGCGAAGGACTCGGCGGTATCGAGTATGTCGGTGAGCAGGTCCCGGTTGAGGCCTTCGATGGTGAGGAAGTGGCGCAGGCGCCCGTCCTCGCCGACTTGCAGGTTCGCGCCACTCATGCCAGTTGCTGGATCTCCAGGGTCAGCGGGTCGGGCCCGGTGAGTTTCACGTGTTCGTTCTCGCCCAGTTCCATGGAGCGGCCCACCACGTTGGCCTCGATGGGCAGTTCGCGCCCGCCGCGCTCCACCAGGGCGGCGAGGATTATGGACGCCGGGCGGCCATAGTCAAACAGTTCGTTGAGGGCGGCGCGGATGGTGCGGCCGGTGTGCAGCACGTCGTCCACCAGGATGATGTGGCGGTCGTCCACGTTGAAGGGCAGGTCCGAGGGGCGCACCTGGGGATTCATGCCGATGCGGGTGAAATCGTCGCGGTAGAAGGAGATGTCCAGGCTGCCGAGTTCCTCCGCGATGCCCATGCGCCGGTGCAGCTCGCGGGCCACCCATACCCCGCCGGTATGGATGCCCACCATGGCGGGATCCTCGATGCCCCGCTGCCGCAGCTGCGCGGACAGCTCGTGCGCCATGGTGTCCAGCAGTGTCTCTATTTCGATCGCACCCGTCATGGGGTTTCTCCGGAAAGTTCGAACCAGTCCTGCAGGATGACCTGCGCCGCCAGCGCATCCAGTCCCTGCCGGGTGCCGCCGCGGGCGCGCGCCTGTTCCGCGGTGCGCGAGCTGAGCCTTTCGTCCACCAGGTGGACGGGGCGTTTATACCGTCCTTCCAGCCGGCGCGCAAAGTGCTGGGCGGCGCGGCTGAGTTCGCTCTCGGTGCCATCCAGCCGCAGGGGCAGGCCCACCACCAGGGCATCGGGCCGCCACTGCTCCATGAGGGCCGTCACCTCCGCCCAGTCGGGCTGGCCGTCGCGCGCCGCCAGGGTGCACAGGGCGCTGGCGGTCCCGGTGATGGTCTGGCCCACGGCCACCCCGATGCGGCGCTGGCCGTAGTCGAAGCCGAGCAATACCTGGCGGGTCACGGCGGGTTCAGGCGTGTCCCGCCTCGTCGCTGAGCAGGTTCAGGTCCACGCCGAGCTGCGCGGCGGCGGCCTCCCAGCGCTGTTCATGGGGCAGGTCGAAGACGATGCGCCGGTCCGCCGGCCCGGACAGCCAGGCATTGGCGGCGATCTCCTGCTCCAGCTGGCCGGCGCCCCAGCCGGCGTAGCCCAGGGCGATGAGGCTCTGCTCCGGTCCCTCGCCGGCGGCGATGGCCATGAGGATGTCCCGCGAGGAGGTGACCCCGATGTCATCGGAGACCTTGAGGGTGGCCTCCCAGTCGCCCAGGGGCTTGTGCAGGACGAAGCCGCGCTCCTGCTGCACCGGGCCACCCAGGTAGATGGGCTGGTTGCCGATGGCCTCCGTGGCCGGCTCCAGGTCCATGTGCTGGAGGATCTCGCGCAGGGTCAGGTTCAGGGGCCGGTTGATGACGATGCCCAGGGCACCCTCGGCATTGTGCTCACAGAGGTAGGTGACGGTGTGAAAGAAGTTGGGGTCCGCCAGCCGGGGCATGGCGATGAGGAAGTGGTTGCCGAGGAAATCCGTGTGGTGCATGGCGCTAGTATCGGGCACCGGGCAGCGGGGCTCAAGGGGCGTCTGGCGTCATCGGGCTGAAGCCCGACCTGCAGGGTGGCCCGGTCCGGGTTCTGTTGTAGGAGCGGGCTCTGCCCGCGAATGGGTCGAGGCGGCGCCGAACCCGGTTCGCGGCCAAAGGCCGCTCCTACAGGGCAGGCGGTGCCGGAAGGTACCCGTGGGCGCGGGCTTCAGCCCGACAACGGCTTCCTCTACTGTGTATTCAACCGGTTGCCACTGGTGAATTCCCAGGTGCGGGTGATGTGCAGGATGTCGGTGTCCTCGCGGATCTCCCTGGGGAAGGGTGCGTAGGGGGCGGCCAGGCGCACGATGCGCAGGGCGGCCTCGTCCAGCACCCGGTGCCCGGAGGGGCGGGTGATGATGGCGTCCCGCACCGTGCCGTCGGCATTCAGGGTCACCTGCACCCGCAGGGTGCCGGAGATGCCGCGCCGGCGTGCCTCGTCCGGATAGTTCAGGTCGCCGACCCGTTCCACCTTGCGCACCCATTCACTCATATAGTTCGCATACTTGTACTCGCGGGTGCGCGCGGAGATGAAGACCTCGCGTGGACGCTGGGAATAGGCCTGCGACAACTGGGTGATCTCGCGGTTGAGGCTGAGCATCTCCAGGCTGCGGTCCACCAGCTCGGCGGCACTCACGGTCGGGGTCTCGGGTGGCGTCTCCTCGACGGGACGCGGTGCCGCCCGCGTGGCATCCGGGGCGGTGATCAGCTGCGGCTGCGGTTCGGGTTCGCTGGCGGCGGGCGGGGGGGGCGGGGCGGATTCCTGGAGTTCCTCCTGGGGGCGCACCCGTTCCTCGGTGTTGCCGGCGCCCTCCTGGCTGCTGGCGGCCAGATAGTCGGCCTCCTCCACCGGCTCGCTGGGACGCTGCACCACCGTGATCTCCAGGGTGGGCAGGTCGTCGAGGCGCGTACGCTCCTCGGGGCTGAAGCCCAGCCCCAGGATCAGCACTGCGTGGAGAATCGCGGCGATGAACAGGGTGACCACCAGCCGGTCGGGGCTGGCGTGGTAGGCTGGGCTCAGTGCCGCGTCCGTCATGCGGATTCCCGTGTAACTCCCTGCAGCATCATGTGGGCGATTATACCGCTGGTCAGGCCGAACAACAGGGCCGCCGTGAGCAACAGCGGCAGCAGTGTCCAAAGCCCTGCATGGGGGATGAAGAGCAGGTAGGCGATCAGGAACTGGCCCAGCATGTGGGCCTGGGCGGCGAGCAGGCTGTAGCCCACCGGGCCGAAGCCGCGCCCCGGCAGGCGTGCCGCCAGTGCCAGTACCGCCAGGCTGGCCAGGGCACCGCCCAGGCTGAGGAAGAAGGTGGGGGACAGCAGGGTGCCGAGCAGCAGGCTGCCGCACAGCACCCGCAGCAGGCTGACCCAGGCCGCCAGGCGCCAGCCGAACTGCACCAGCACCAGGATGGTGACGACATTGGCCAGCCCCGGCTTGACCCCGGGGAGGGGGCTGGGCAGGGCCGCCTCCAGCACGTGGATGGCGATGGCCAGGGCCGCCAGCCAGGCGACCAGGTGGTCTTCCCGGGTGGTCTGGATGCCCATGCTCAGAAATTCACCGCGTCGTAGCGGGCATCCCGCCCCAGGATCTGGATGCTCACCCGGTTGGGCAGGCAGGCGCTGGTCTCCCCGGTCTCGGCGATCCAGCCGCGCTGGATACATACCTTGTTGCTGCAGGCGGAGGCGGTGAAACGCGCCCGTCCCTGTTCGATGCGGATGGTGCTGTCCCCCAGCGTGCCCTGGATGTGCAGTTCCTGGTCGGGGTAGAGGGGCAGGATACGGGGCGGTCCCGTCTCCGTGAGGATGACCAGCTGCTGGCCGGGCTCGTTGCTCCAGAAATGGAGGTACAGCCAGGGCAGGCTGACCAGCAGCGCCAGCAGCAGCGCCCAGTCGGCCCGGGTCATGGCAGCGGTTCGCCGAGCCGTACGGGCGGCGGCGGGTCGGTCTCGAAGCGGATGCGCCCGGCCATGGCCGGGCTCAGGTGGGCCACGCCCGCGGCGTCGATGAGCAGCACATGGCGCAGGCCCATGGCCCGGGCCACCTCCTGCCAGTGCTCCGGGCCGGCCACGAACAGGGCGGTGGCGGCGGCATCCACGGTGGTGGCGTCGCTGTGCAGCACGGTGACCGAGGTGGTGCCCCGGGCCGGCGCGCCGCTGGCGGGATCGAGGATATGGTGGTAGCGCTCGCCCCCGTACTCGAAGTAGCGCTCGTAGTCGCCGGAGGTGAACAGGCTCTCGTTGTCCTCGAGCTGCAGGGAGGCGAGCACCCCAGGGGCGCGCGGGTGGCGGATGCCGATGCGCCAGGGGCGGTCGGGGCGCCGGCCGATGGCGCGCAGGTCGCCGCCGGCGTTGACGATGGCATGGTCGATGCCCAGGGCGCGCAGCCGGGCGATGGCCTGGTCGAGGGCGTGGCCCTTGGCGAAGGCGCCGAAGTCCAGCTGCAGGGCGGGATTGCGGCTGAAGACCTGGCCCTCGTCCCAGTACAGGTCGGCGAGGGAGGGCCGGGCAGCCCGCCAGGCGCGCAGGGCCTCCGCATCCGGCGGCGGGCCCTGGGGCGGGGTGTCGGCATGGAAGCCCCACAGGCGCACCAGCCCGCCGATGGCCGGGTCGAAGCGGTAGCCGCTGCGTTCCGCCAGGGGCGCGGCGAGCTCCAGCAGGAGGTGGATGGAGGGGTCCGGGTAGGCGCCCTGTCCGGCGGCCAGGGCACGGTTGAGGTCCGCCAGGGGGCCGGGGTGCCAGGCATGCCAGAGGCGGTGATACTCCTGGAAGACCTGTTCCACGGCCTCCGCCGCCTCCGCCGCCCGTTGCGGGTCGACGTCCGCCACGGACAGTTCGACCAGGGTGCCGAAGGCGAAGAAGGCGTGCTGATGGACCTCCGGGGCACGCTGGCAGGCCGCCAGGCCGGACAGCAGCAGGACGCCCAGCAGGACCCGCATCATGGCCGCTCCGGCAGCCGCGCCGCGATGGCGTCCATGAGCTGGCCGGCGATGTCCAGGCCGTACTGCCGGTCCAGTTCGCGGATGCAGGTGGGGCTGGTGACGTTGATCTCGGTGAGGTAGTCGCCGATCACATCCAGGCCCACGAAAAGCAAGCCTTTTTCGCGGAGCACCGGTGCCACCTGGGCACAGATCCAGTGGTCCCGCTCCGTCAGGGGCACCCCCTCGCCGCGGCCGCCGGCGGCCAGGTTGCCGCGCGTCTCCCCCGGGGCGGGGATGCGCGCCAGGGCATAGGGCACCGGCTCGCCGTCGACCAGCAGGATGCGCTTGTCGCCGTCGCGGATCTCGGGGATGAAGCGCTGGGCCATGGCCATGCGCCGGCCATGGTCGGTGAGGGTCTCGAGGATCACGGCGATATTGGGGTCATCCTGCCGCACCCGGAAGATGGAGGCGCCGCCCATGGCGTCCAGGGGCTTGAGGATGATGTCGCCTTGCGCGGCGAGGAAATCGCGGAAGCGTGCCGCCTCGCGGCTCACCAGGGTGGGGGCGCAGCACTGGGGAAACCAGGCGGTGAACAGCTTCTCGTTGGCGTCGCGCAGGCTGGCGCAGCGGTTCACCACCAGGGTGCCCCGGGCCTCGGCCTGTTCCAGCAGGTAGGTGGAATAGAGGTATTCCAGGTCCAGGGGCGGGTCCTTGCGCATCAGGATTGCATGCAGCTCGTGCAGCGGCATTTCCCTGGCGGGGCCGGTCCAGCTGAACCAGTCCCGGTCCCGGTCGTGGACCCGCAGGGGGCGCATGCGTCCACGGGCGATGCCATCGCCCAGGAACAGGTCCTGCTGTTCCATATAGAAGAGTTCCCAGCCACGGGCCTGGGCGGCCAGCAGCATGGCCAGGCTGCTGTCCTTGTGGGGCTTGATGGTGTCGATGGGGTCCATCACCACGCCAAGGCGTGTGCTCATGGGGTCCTTCCTGTGCCTGGCCGGCGGGGCAAGTGTCCGGGGGTCATAAAGTTTGCTGGCCGGCGGACGATAGACAGGGGTAGCTGCCGGACATGGTAATGGAATTCCGCCATGGGGGTAAGTCGGCGTGGCGCCCGTGCCGGGGGAAGGCGCGGGGTGGCCCGGTCCCCGGCATCGCGGCCGGCTGATGGAATTCTTTCATTGAATGTGATACGAAGGCAGGCGGCATGTCCCATGCAAAATCATAACGATACAACGATCATAGCCGATCCCGCCCAGACGGGTGGGGCGCAGGAAGCAAGCCATATGGATACTGGACTGTCTGGATTGAAGGTCATGGTCATCGATGACAGCAAGACCATCCGCCGCACGGCGGAGACCTTGCTGAAAAAGGAAGGCTGCGAGGTCATCACGGCCACCGATGGCTTCGAGGCGCTGGCGAAGATCGCCGATACCCATCCCGACATCATCTTCGTCGACATCATGATGCCGCGCCTGGATGGCTACCAGACGTGCGCACTGATCAAGCACAACCAGGTCTACCGGGAAACCCCGGTCATCATGCTGTCCAGCAAGGATGGCCTGTTCGACCGCGCCCGGGGCCGGATCGTGGGCTCGGATCAGTACCTGACCAAGCCCTTCACCAAGGAAGAATTGCTGGGGGCGATCAAGGACCACGTGAGCGTGGGTGCCTGACCCCCGGGGGAGGCAATCCCCGGATGTACGTGTACGGACACAAGTTTGTTGTAACGCAGAGGATACGAATATGGCACAGATCCTGATCGTGGACGATTCCCCCACTGAGGCCCATGTACTGAAGGGAATGCTGGAAAAAAACGGACATCAAACCTTTACGGCGGATAATGGCACGGAAGGGATCGAGCGGGCCAAGGAATTGAAGCCCGACGTCATCCTGATGGACGTGGTGATGCCCGGCCTGAACGGCTTCCAGGCCACGCGCCAGCTGACACGTGACGCGGCCACCTCGAGTATCCCGGTCATCATCGTCACCACCAAGGACCAGGAAACCGACCGGGTCTGGGGCATGCGCCAGGGTGCGAAGGATTACATCACCAAGCCCGTCGCCGAGGCGGACCTGCTGGCCAAGATCAACAGCGTGATGGCCGGCTGACGGGAGCGATCCATGGCGACGGGAAGCGCACAGGGACCACTGGAAATCCTGCGGGAGATCGAACGCAGCTGCATGGCGTATGCCCATGAATTGCCCCAGCAGGTCGAGATCGCCGAGGAATGGAGTGGTATCGGTTTCCGCCTGGGCGAGTTGCGTCTGCTGGCGCCACTGGGCGAGGTGGTCGAGGTCCTGACCTATCCCGGGTTGTCCCGCGTGCCGCGCACCCGCAACTGGGTGCGCGGTATCGCCAATGTGCGTGGCAACCTGCTGCCGGTCATGGACCTGCGCGCGTACCTGGAGGGGCGCGCCACCCCGATGACGCGTACCACCCGCGTGCTGGTGGTGCAGCATAACGGGGTCTTTTCCGGGTTGGTCGTGGACGAGGTGTTGGGGCTCAGGCACTTTCTCAACGAAGAACAGGTGCCGGAGGCGCCGGTGCGGGAAGGCGCCATTGCCGATTACCTGCGGCATGGATTCCGGCGCAATGACGAGCATTGGGGGGTGTTCAGCATGCATTCGCTGGCGGAGTCACCCCAGTTTTTACAGGCCGCCATCTAGGCGGCGCGAAGCCCGGAGAGGCATGGCATGGACTAGCCAATACATGAAACGGATATCACGAACCCTATTACAACGAATGCAGACCAACCCCAAAGGACAGATTCGATTCTGGTCAGGAGACAACGCATGAAAGCAACCACAGACTCTCTGGCGAAGCTTGGATCCAACAAGCGGATTATGTACCTCATCACGGCCCTGTTGCTGTCATTGGCAATCATGGTGGTGGTGTTCTGGTATGTGGGCGTGCAGGCCGAGTACGACAAGGAGTACATCGGCTATACCAGCGAGCAGCAGGTGCTCTCGCAACGTATCGCCAAGCATGCCCTGGAGGCTTCGGCCGGCAGCGATGCAGCATTCTCTCAGCTGCAGCGTACGCGGGACCGCTTCCAGGAAACTCTCGGCCTGCTGCGCAACGGCAACCCGGCCACCGGCTTGCCTGCCACGCCGGACAGTCTCGGCAAGGAGTTGGGAGAGCTGGAGCAGCGCTGGGCAGGCTTCAGCGCCGGTGTGACCCGCGTGCTCGACGGCCAGGAAATCATCCTTGCGGTGAACGAGGCCGGCGAGGTCATCAACGAGTTCATGCCGCAGCTGCTGGAATACTCCGACGACGTGGTGCGTGTCCTGGTGGCCAATCGCGCCGCACAGGAACAGGTGCGCATCGCCAGCCGCCAGCTGATGCTGTCGCAGCGTATCGTCAACAACGTGAACAAGGTGCTGGCCGGTGATGATGCCGAGGTCGCCGCCGAGGCATTCGCCGCCGACACCGAGGAATTCGGCAGCGTACTGGAGGGCATGATCCGGGGAGGTGGTGGTGTCCGGGCCGTGGCGGACGAGGAGGCCCTGGCCAAGCTGCGCGAGATCGCCATGCTGTTCAGCTCCGTGGCCGACCACGTGGCCGAATTGCTGGACATCTCCGAGGAACTGCTGGCCCTGCAGGCCACCGCGCGCAATGCCGGCGCTGATTCCGACGCCCTGTTCGCCGCCGCCCTGCAGTTGCAGAACGGCTATGCACGGGTCGCACAGGAACGCCTGGTTCAGCCGGAGATGGCCTATGCCTTCGGCGCCGTGGCACTGCTGATCCTGGCCTGGCTGGGCATGCAGGTGTTTTCCGACCAGCGGCGCCGGGTGCGAGCCGCCGAGCACCAGAACGAACAGAACCAGGAGGCCATCCTGCGCCTGCTGGACGAAATGGCCAACCTGGCCGATGGTGACCTCACCCGCTACACCACGGTAACCGAGGATTTCACGGGCGCCATTGCCGACTCGGTGAACTTCACCATCGACGCTATCCGCGACCTGGTCACCACCATCAACGAAACCGCCTCCCAGGTTTCCTCGTCCGCCAAGCAGTCCCAGGATACCGCCCGCCACCTGGCGGAGGCCTCCGAGCAGCAGGCGCAGGAGATCACCTCGGTCAGTACCGCCATCAACGAAATGGCCGTGTCCATCAACGAGGTGTCGAGCAACTCCAAGGAATCGGCGGAAATGGCGGCCCGCTCGGTGGAAATCGCCAAGAAGGGCGGTGTGGCCGTGCGCCGCACCATCGAGGGTATGGACAGCATCCGTGAGACCATCCAGGAGACGTCCAAGCGCATCAAGCGCCTGGGTGAATCCTCGCAGGAGATCGGCGATATCGTGGAGCTGATCGACGACATCGCGGAACAGACCAACATCCTGGCCCTCAACGCCGCCATCCAGGCGGCCATGGCCGGCGAAGCCGGCCGTGGCTTCGCGGTGGTTGCCGACGAAGTGCAGCGCCTCGCGGAACGTTCCTCCAGCGCCACCAAGCAGATCGAGGCGCTGGTGAAAACCATCCAGACCGACACCAACGAGGCGGTCATCTCCATGGAGCAGAGTACCGCCGGTGTGGTGAACGGTGCGCACCTGGCCGAGGACGCGGGTACGTCCCTGGAGGAGATCGTGGGGGAAACGGAGAAGCTGGCCGACCGCGTGGCGAACATCTCCGGCCTGGCCCAGCAGCAGTCTTCCGCGGCCAGCAACGTCTCCCAGGTCATGCATGTCATCCAGGAAATCACCACACAGACCTCTGCCGGCACCAGTGAAACCGCGGCGTCCATCGGTAACCTGGCCGAACTGGCCCAGGAACTTTCCCGCTCCGTGGCCGGCTTCAAGCTGCCGGAGTGAGGCCCTGGACAGGTGAGACGAGAAGGTGCTGAGCCCGCACATGCATAGCAAGGATGCCCCGGCCTGGACGCTGTCCCTGCCGGACCTGGATGAACGCGAGTTCACCCAGTGGGCCGCGCTGCTGGAAGAGCGGGTCGGCGTCGTGGTCCCGGTTGAACGCAAGTCCTTCCTGGTCACCGGCTTGAAGCAACGCATGCGTGAGATCGGTTGCACTGACTACCAGGAGTATTACCAGCGCATGTGCCTTAGCAGCGGTGCCCAGGAATGGTCCATGCTGGTGGACCGACTGACGGTGCACGAGACCTGCTTCTTCCGCCACCAGTCCTCGTTGGACCTTGTCGTCGAGCATGTGCTGCCGGGAGCGCCTCCCGTCGGGCAGGATGCCCACACCCTGCAGGCCTGGAGTGTCGGCTGCGCCACGGGTGAAGAGGCTTACAGCCTGGCGATGATCATCGACACGCATTACCACGCCCTGGGCGGGCGCTACTTTTTCGGCATCACCGCCACCGATATCAGCCGGCCTGCGCTGGAGATCGCCCGGGAAGGGATCTATGCGCAACGGCGCCTGGCGGATATACCAGCGGATATGCGTGCGGCCTACTGCCTGGATCTGGAGGACGGCCGCTTCCAGGTGCATCCGGAGATCCGTAACCGGGTGTGTTTCACCCAGCAGAATGCCTTGCTCGCAGGCGCCACCCCTTATGCAAAGATGGACCTGATCTTCTGCCAGAACCTGCTGATCTACTTTGAGCGCGATCGGCGCGAGCATATTGCAGGCCAGTTGGCCGCGCAGTTGCGTCCCGGTGGCGTGCTGGTGCTCGGTCCCGGTGAACTGATGGGTTGGCAGCATCCGCAACTGGAACGTGTGCGTCATCCGGACACCCTGGCGTATCGCCGGGTGCCGATGGCTCAGGCAAAGGAAGCATCATGAATGAGGCGATCGATTACAGCACATTGCGCTGGGTCAAGCAGGAGCTGGATGACACCCTGAACCAGGCGCGGCAGGCCCTCGAGGCCTATGTGCAGAATCCGGAAGATGCGGCGCAGATGGGCTTCTGTGTCGCGCACCTGCACCAGGTGTTCGGTACCTTGCAGATGGTGGAACTGTACGGCGCCTCCCTGCTGGCCGAGGAAATGGAACAGGTGGCCAAGGCACTGCTGGAAGGTGAGATTCGCCAGAAGGATGATGCCTATGGCGTGCTCATGCGTTCCATGTTGCAGCTTCCCGACTACCTGGAGCGCCTGATGCAGGGGGGGCGCGACATCCCGATGGTGTTGCTGCCGCTGCTGAATGATCTGCGCGCCGTCCGCGGCGACAACCTGCTTTCCGAAAATGCCATGTTCGCTCCGGACCTGTCACGGCCCATACCCGATGACGTCCGCGATTACGTCGCGGAGGACGTGCGGCAGCTGGCAAGATCCCTGCGTCACGATTACCAGTTGGGACTCCTGGCCTGGTACCGGGAGCAGAACACGGATGACGCCCTGCAGAAACTCGGTTCGGTGCTGCAGCGCCTGCAGCGGACCAGCGGCAGTGATGCCCCTGCCCGCCTCTGGTGGCTGGCCGGCGGGCTGGTGGATGCCTTGCGCGAGGGTGCCCTGGAGGTGAGTCTCTCCTCCAAGCTCCTGATGGGGCAGATCGATCGCCAGCTCAAGAAACTCATCGATGTCGGCGAGCAGGATTTTGAAAAGCAATTGCCAGCCGACCTGCAAAAGAACCTGCTGTTCTATATTGCCCGTGCCGAAGGGGGTGGTCCGGTCGTCGAGGCAATCCAGAAGACCTACGAATTGCGCAGCCTGCTGCCGGACCAGGACGAAATGGCGGAGGCGCAGGAAAGCCTGTCCGGGCACAACCTGGACCTGCTGCAGACCGTGGCGGTGGCCATCAAGGAAAACCTGGCGCGGGTCAAGGATGGCCTGGACCTGTTTCAGCGTGGTGGATGCGAACAGCTGGATCTGCTCGACCCGGTGGCGGAAACCCTCAAGTCGCTCGGTGATACCCTGGGCATGCTCGGCATGGGCGCCCCGCGCAAGGCGATCCTGGAGAAAGCGGAACTTGCCCGCGACATCGTCGCCGGGAAGTACGAGGCGAATGAATCCACCCTGATGGACATCGCGGGCGCATTGTTGTTCGTGGAGAATTCCCTGGATGGCTTGGGCGGTGGGCGACGCGTCGAGGCGGCCAGCGCCGAGGATGCCGAATTTGACCAGGTCATGGTGGTGGTGTTGCAGGAAGCCATCAGTGACATGTCTCGCGCCAAGGAGGCGATCACCCAATTCATGGAGGAACGGGACAGTTCGCTGCTTGGAGACGTGCCACAGCTTTTCAACCAGGTGAAGGGTGGCTTGCTGCTGCTGGGTCGGGAAAAGGCCGCGGCCCTCGTGGATGCCGTGGGGCGCTATGTCGGTCGCGACCTGATCGCACAGAGAAACGAGCCGGATGCTGAAACCCTGGATACGCTCGCGGATGCCATCTGCGGAATCGAGTACTATCTCGAGGGGCAGAAGGAGAAGCGCCTGTTCGGCGCCAGTGTGATCGATGTGGCCGTGCGGGCAGTCGCCAGGCTCGGCTACCCCTTGCCCGACACCATGCTCCAGGCCGGAAGTCCCGATGCGGATCATCCGGCAGCGCCTGTCCCCGTGCCGGTCGAGGATGCCATGCCAGAGGTGGCAGTGGAGTCCTGTGAGGCGGGGGAAGAGGCCGGTAGAGAAGCCATTGGGCAGGGAGATCTTGTCCTTGACGAAGATGCTGCGCTCGAGTTCGAGGAGATTGCCCTCGACGCAGTGGTGGAAGAGGAGTCGCTGCCCGACAACCTGGTGGTTACGGACCGCTTTGTGCAGGCACCGCAGCCTGAAGTGGAGCACTCCCCCGCGGCTGAGGCTCAGGTCATGGGCGAGGATATCGATGAAGAGATAAAGGAAATCTTCATCGAGGAGGCCAGTGAAGAGGTCGCCACCATATGCGAACTGTTGCCACGCTGGCTGGAAAATCCTGACGACCAGGAGGCTCTGGTCACCGTGCGCCGCTCCTTCCATACCCTGAAGGGTAGCGGTCGCCTGGTCGGCGCCCTGCTGATTGGCGAATTCTCCTGGGCCTTCGAGAACCTGCTGAACCGGGTGATCGACGGTACCCGTAGCATGAATGACGATATGGCCGCCGCGCTCGAGGACTGCCTGCAGGCCCTGCCGCAACTGGCGGAGCAGGTGAAGGGCGGTCCGGCGCCGACGCTGGACATTGCGCACCTGCAGGCGCGCGCCGATGCGCTGGCCAGGACGGGCAGCCTGGATGACCTGCTGCTTCCTGCGCATAGCGAGCCGGCAGCGATACAGGCACAGGAGCCGGCCGGGGAAACTCCGCCACCGGCTGGTGGGGACCTCGATGTGGCTCCGGTGGAGGAGAGCCCTGCGGCATCGATCATGGATCCGGTGCTCTACGAGATTTTCTACAGCGAGACCGAGACACATCTCGCGACCATGCGCGAGTACCTCGTGGCCTGTCGGGAAGACGAGGAGGCCTGCCACGTCAGCGAGGGGCTGGTGCGTGCCCTGCACACCCTGCATGGCAGTGCGCGAATGGCCGAGGCCGATGCCATCGCCGCGATCGCCAGCAGGCTCGAGCGCTATGTGAAGATCCTGATGGCCGAACAACACAATATGCCGGAAGCCGGCCTGGCGGTGCTGGAAGAGGGTGTTGAACTGGTCAGCGGCATGCTGCTGCTGTTCAAGGAAGCCGCGCCCACGATGCCGGACACCAGCGCTTTCCTGGCGCGCATCGCGGCCCTGTGCGAACCCGGCACTGAGGATGCGGACCGGGCACCTGCCTACCCGATGCTTGTGGAGATGGGCCTGGGGGTGCCCCACGAGGGCGATACCGGGGAAGGCGACACGTCCGGCGAGGAACAACCGCTGGCGAACGACCACGCGGATGCTGCCGTGGATCCCGAGATCCTCGAGGTGTTTGCCGAGGAGGTGCAGGAAGAACTCCAGACCCTGCAGGAGCACCTGCCGCGCTGGTTGCAGGACCAGGGTGACCAGGAGGCGCTGACGACTGCGCGGCGCTCCTTCCATACCTTGAAGGGCAGTGGCCGGCTCGTCGGTGCGATGACCCTAGGCGAGTTCGCCTGGGCCATGGAGAATCTGTTCAATCGCCTGCTCGATGCCACGGTCAGCGTCAGCGCCCCCCTGCTGGATCTCGTCCGCGAGGTGCAGGATATCCTTCCGCAACTGCCGGAATGGCTTCAGGAGGCCACGCCGACCGCGGAGATGGCCGCACTGCAGGCCCGTGCCGATTCCCTGGCCCGTGGCGAACAGCCCGAGGCAGCTGAGGAAATTACGGCCGCGCCGGCACCGCTGGTCGATGAACCGATCGGAGTGACGGAGCCCACGGTTGCGGAGGACGAGGCCGAAGCGGCCGGTGACAGCCCGGAGATCGAACCGGGCGACGAGATCACCGTCGAGGAGATTTCTCTCGAGGCCTCGCCCGCCGAGGCAGGCACGGACCTGGTCACTGAGGCCGACGATCCCTACGCCGCCGTGGATCCGGAGCTTCTGGATATCTTCCTGGAAGAGGCCGACGAGATCCTGCATAACGGCGAGCACACCCTGCAGCAATGGCTGGAACATCCCGAGGATGGCGGGCTGATGGCCGAGTACCAGCGTCAGCTGCATACCCTCAAGGGCGGCGCCCGCATGGCGGACATCCGCGCGATCGGGGACCTCAGCCACGGCCTGGAAACCATGCTTACCGCCGTGGTGGAAGGCCAGGCACCGGTGGGCAAGCGTATGTTCGACCTGCTGCAGCTGGCGCAGGATCGCCTGAATGGCATGGTGGAACAGGTGCACGCCCGCCGGCCCCTGGAACCGGCCACCGGTCTCATCGAAGAACTCGAGGCCCTGCTGCATGATACGGTAGAGGAAGAAGAACCGCAGGACATGCCCCTGCAGCCGATGGAGACAGAGGAACCGGTGGTGGCTGCCACGGCGCCCCATGATCCCTATGCGGATGCCGACGCGGAACTGCTGGGTATCTTCCTGGAAGAGGGCGAGGAGATACTCCAGGCCAGCGAAGGCACCCTGCATCGCTGGTCGGAAGCCCCCGACAACTTCGATCTCATGGCCCAGTTCCAGCGCGAGCTGCATACCCTCAAGGGCGGGGCGCGCATGGCGGGTATCAATGCGGTCGGCGACCTGGCGCACGCGGTCGAGGCGCTGGTGACCGTGTACGCGGATGCGAAGAAGATCCCGCCGCGGGAGGCCTTCAGTGCCCTGCAGATGGCCCAGGACCGCCTGGTCGCCATGGTGCAGCAGGTGCGCGGGCGCGAATCCCTGGAGTCTGCGGCGGGTCTGATCCAGGAGCTGCATATGCTGATCCCGGGCACCGCGCCCCGGGTGGCGGAGGCGGCGGTGGAGCGCGATGTCGCGACCGATGCACTTCCGGTGGAGGATCGGCGCACCTCGACGCGTAGCACCCAGGAGCTGGTACGCGTACGCGCAGACCTGCTCGACAACCTGGTGAACTACGCCGGCGAGATCAGTATCTACCGTGCCCGCCTCGAACAGCAGGTGGGCTCCTATCGATTCAACCTCGCGGAAATGGACCAGACGATCGTGCGTCTCCGCCAGCAGCTGCGCCAGCTGGAGATCGAGACCGAGGCCCAGATCCTGTCCGGGTACCAGGACGAGATGGACCAGTATGGCGAGGATTTCGACCCGCTGGAAATGGACCGCTACTCCACGCTTCAGCAGCTGTCCCGCTCCCTGGCCGAGTCGGTTGGCGATTTGAGCAGCATCCAGGTGTTGCTCGACAACGTCACACGTGAATCGGAAACCCTGTTGCTGCAGCAATCGCGTGTAAATACCGAATTGCAGGAAGGCCTGATGCGCACGCGCATGGTTCCCTTCCTGGGTCTTGCACCGCGCATGCGTCGTATCGTGCGCCAGACCTGCCAGGAACTGAACCGGCAGGCGGAACTGAAGCTCGAGGGTGCCGAGGGCGAGATGGACCGAACGGTCATAGACCGTATCATCGCGCCCATCGAACACATGCTGCGGAACGCACTGGCCCATGGCATCGAGGCGCCGGAGGACCGGATCGCGGTCGGGAAGCCGGCCGATGGCACCATACGCGTCAGCCTGGCCCGCGAGGCCTCGGAGGTGGTGATCCGCATCGAGGATGATGGGCGTGGCATCGATATCGACCGGGTGCGCGCCAAGGCCATCGAGCGTGGCCTGATGCGCGAGGACTTGCCGCTTACCGATAACGAGATCCTGCAGTTCATCCTCGAGACCGGCTTCAGTACCGCCCAGGAAATCACCCAGGTATCCGGTCGTGGTGTCGGTATGGATGTGGTGAACAGCGAGGTGAAGCAACTTGGCGGTTCACTGCACATTGATTCCACGCCGGGCAAGGGCACGCTTTTCACCATCCGCCTGCCCTTCACTCTGGCCATCAACCATGCCCTGCTGGTGCAGGTTGGTGAGGAAACCTATGCCATCCCGCTGTCCAGTATCGGCGGCATCG
>OBJA01001394.1_pt1 | contig 16863 bp, 12 predicted proteins | sample 1519751 | NCBI WGS metagenome assembly OBJA01 (sample SAMEA3881238, study PRJEB22517) | soil metagenome | biome: lake sediment; feature: soda lake sediment; material: sediment, water from around vicinity | place: India | collected 2013-12-23 | depth 3 m | reverse complement strand
CCGGACGACTGATTCTGCTTCCGTTACTGCTGTGGAACATACCTGCTTTCAAACGGTTGCCAGGAATGTTCGACGTTCTTTATTATTTCTATAAAGCCGCATTTGCCGCAAAACTCTCCAGGCTGCTTCATGAAACGACAATTGTACACTGTTTTTCCACCGGCTATCTGGCCCGCCTTGTATCTGAACTCTGTCTCCGGGATGCAATTCCGCTGGTGCATACGCCTTTTATCCATTTCGGACGCTGGGGTGATTCACCAGCACAAATGCGTGCATACATGCTTGCCGATGCCCTGACATGTCCAACAGAGGCGTTTAGGAAAAGGTTCGAATCAGAAGCCTGCATTCTGCCTTCCTGCATCAAAGTCATCGCCCCTATGCCCCCTTCACCAATGGTACCAACGGTTGATTATGCACCGGTACCCGGGAAATTTATCCTGTTTATGGGGAGACGCGAAGCACACAAAGGGCTTGCGATGCTCCTGGTAGCGTTTCAGGGACTTGAGCATATGGCCAGTCTGGTCATAGCGGGGCCTGGAGATCCGGTGCACTCACGAAACGAATCGATTATCGATCTTGGTGAGGTCCAGGAGAGTATCAAATGGTGGCTCTTATCCAGATGTGAAGCCCTTTGTGTTCCCTCCATGGATGAAACATTTGGAATTGTTTTTACAGAAGCCATGAGCTGCGCAAAACCGGTTATAGCTCTGGATATTCCCCCGGTTAACGAACTGGTTCAAAACGGAAGATCCGGTATACTGGTTTCTCCGGATGATACCGATAGTCTGCGGATGGCAATTGGGCGACTGCTTCTAGACAATTCACTGAAAAGACGCATGGGAAAAGCTGCTCTGGAAAGATACAAATCCCATTTCTGCTGTGAGAAAATCAAAGAAGATCATCTTACCCTATACAGACAGATTGCACGCTTAAAGTAGCAATCCGTGCGCATGCAACAACTGCAGTGGCGGCAATCACTCATTTGCAAGCATCTTCCTCCCCTTTGGAGTGATCACCCGCACATCACCCATTCTTTCTGTCAATCCTTCGCTGTCAAAAAGGGCATAGAGATGTAAACAGATTTTGCGATTGGCATTGATTAAATCCCTGTACTCTGCAACAGTCAACCCGTCGGGTCTTTTTGCCAGCTCTTGCAGCAACACACTACGACACATATTGACAACTTTTGCATGAAGGTACACCCCTTCGATCTGGTAGAGCTTTCCTTTATCGGAGAGATACCGAAGTATCTGCTTCAGTTTTTTCGTATCTATCCCCTGAGCACTGCTATAGCGCTCCAGATCAGCGATGATCGGAACCTTCAGGTCTGATTGAATAAAAAACTGCTCAACCAACTCAATCTGTGGCAAAAGAGAATTCCCTGCATCGGGGGTATGGTCGGAAAGAGCCCAGGTATGGCGAACCCGTTTCAGCTTACCCTGGTTTTCATCATGTTCCAGAATGGTCTGTATCATTATTGCGCTATCTTCGCTGAGCTGAAGTCCCAGCAACCCCAACAACTCCTCAACAGTGCGCCCATGTGCCAGAAGTGGATTTCTTCGGTGGAAAGCAGAAATTACCTTCAGTATACTTTTTTGGAGTTCCTGGTATCTGTACTCTGTAATAAACAGCACAGTATTTCCGCGTGAAAATGTTCTGATATCAGACGGAAGATTCGCCATTGTATCAGCTATCTCCTGTCGGCTGGTATTGAGCAGGTTTGCAAGAATCTGTAGATCTATTCCACCAGGATGCTTTCTAATCTCTGAGGCCACAAGCTCAATTAGTTTACCTGTCGCAAGTTTATGGAGCCGTTCAATGAGCTCCATGGGTCTTCTGCGGTGATGAAGCGGAGCTGGATCGATCACCTCTCCCCCGCCCAGTGTGAGATCTCCGGACGTGGAGCGCAGAACAAAATGATCACCACGTTGCGCCGCACAAGGTTCAGGAAGATGGATCTGTACAAGAGCAGATTCACCACTTCGCAGGATATTTGTATCAAGCACATGTACCCTGACCTGAGCCTCGTAGGTACCCATTAAAAACAGCATTTGTGACCATAGCCCGACAATTCTGCCATGGGCAAAAAGCTGTAGCTTTGCATCAAGCAACATCGTTGTGCGAAGAGCCCGGTCGGTTATCATCATGCCGCGACGGAACTCCTCTTTTGACAAGCCGGTGAGATTCATCGATGCCCGGTCACCGGCAGTCACCTCCGCAACCTCTTTACCATACCGCTCAAGACGCCGTACCCGTAACTCTTTACCTGAGGGAAGAAGATATGCCTGAGCATTAAACCCGATTTGACCTCCCAGAACCGAACCGGTAACGACCGTCCCGAACCCGCTTACGCTGAAGATGCGGTCAATGTACATCCGGAATACTTCCTTCCTGGGTCGTACCTTGGCAGTTGCGGCAATTTCAGCAATATGATCCTGTAGTAGTTTCAGCCCGGCACCGGTCTTTGATGACACTTTTACAATTGGAGATCCTTCCAGAAAAGTTCCTTTTACCAGTTCACCGGCTTCCTCCAGTGCCATATCTGCAATATCATCCTGAACAAGATCTATACGAGTGATAGCGATCAAACCGCTGCGAACTCCCAGAATCTGCATGATCTGAAGATGTTCCCGAGTCTGTGGCATACTGCCACTGTCTGCAGCAATCACCAGTAGTGCAATATCAATCCCGCTTGCTCCGGCCACCATCGTGTGAATAAAATCACGGTGCCCCGGAACATCGATTATCCCAATTACATCACCAGAAGGAAGAGTCATACTGGCAAAACCAAGATTGATCGTAATTCCTCGACGCTTCTCCTCCTGGTGCGTGTCGCACTCTATTCCGGTAAGAGCACGTACCAGGGCAGTTTTACCATGGTCAATATGGCCAGCTGTTCCTAAAATGAGATGTTTCATCGATTGAAGCCCTCTGCTGCATCCCCAATAGCTGTAACGATTTCGGGAATTTCTTTCTCTGTAAGAGCGAATACATCAAACAGCAATCGCCCCTCCCTTAGGATTCCCAGAACAGGATGTTCACGCAGCAACAGGCCATAAAAGACAGCTTCTGCGAATGTCTCCCGCTCCTTCACTATTTGTGATGGGGGAATCAATGCAATCGCCAGGCTGGGCAATTTCAGATCAGGAAGCGTTCCACCTCCACACACCCCTGTACTGGCAACGATTTCCGATTGTATTCCGATATCCAACAGTTTTTGATGCAGTTTTTCTGCAAGTATTGTCCGTTCCCTGGGACTGCGTTCAAGCAGAGAGAAGAGCGGATTTGTTTTCACCAGGTCCGTATCATTTATATAGTGCCGGCAGGCACTCCCCAGTGCTGCAAGAGTCAGTTTCCCAACCCGTAATGCACGCATCAATGGGGCTCTGGCGAGTCTGGTGACAAGATCTCTACGCCCCGCAATGATTCCAGCCTGCGGTCCCCCTAAGAGCTTATCACCTGAAAACATTACCAGATCAGCCTGATCTCTTATCGCCTGCTGCACATCTGGTTCACCCTGAATGCCTGGTATGTCTGGCTTTCGAAGCAAACCAGAGCCAATATCATAGAAAAATGGCAGGTTATGATCATGAGCAAAGGTGGCGAGATCTCTGACCGAAACCTCTTCGGTAAACCCCTCAATTGTATAGTTTGATTTGTGTGCTTTGAAAATAGCTGCAGTCAAAGGTGTTATCGCCTGCTCATAGTCGCTCAGGCGTGTTCGGTTGGTAGTTCCCACCTCGATCATCCGTGCCCCCGAAGCAGCCATAATTTCTGGAATTCTGAATGCACCACCGATTTCAACCAACTCTCCACGGGAAATGATGACTTCCCGGTCTTTTGCCAACGTATTCAGGGCAAGAATGATTCCTGCTGCATTGTTATTGACAATAACCACTCCTTCGGCTCCCGTAAGAAAGCTCAGGAGGTCTGTGACATGATCACCCCGGTGCCCCCGTGCGGCTTTTTCAAGGTCGAATTCCAGATTGCAATATCCACGCACTACTGGTGCGATATCCTCAAGAATTGCGTCACCAAGCGGAGCTCGCCCCAGATTGGTGTGAAGAATAATACCAGTGGCATTGATTACCGGCTTCAGCGAACTTGTACAGATACTCCTGACAATTCTGCGGGCACGCTCGCTGATCGCCTCTGCTGAATAATCCAGTTTCGATCCATTCCCCAGTTCTACCCTGGCATTTTCAAGAACGTGTCTTATAGCATAGGTTACCACGGGTCGACCGTATTGCTTAGAAAGGATTTCTCCAGTCGGAGTTCGAAGGATCTTCTCAACACTGGGAAGGTGACGAAATGTCGATTTAGCTTCAGGTTTCATGATGTTTGGATAGAATAGAATGCGGCAGTTTCTGTTGGCGGAGAGAGCAGGAATCGAACCTGCCACAGACGGTGTTATCCGCCCGCTACCAGTTTTGAAGACTGGCCGGACCACCAGATCCATCCTCTCTGGTTTTGAAAATAAATTATGACGTCGATGGTTGCATTACATGCAGAGAAGACCAGATCAGAACTCTTCACCGACGATCAGTTTTTTGCTCAACATGCAATCGCCATCAAAAATAAAGTACCCTTTGATGCTGGAACCGGAAAGGACCACCGGGAGCCAGTGCCGGTCATCTTCCCACATCTGTTCATATGGAATTGCATTGAGAGAACACCAAAACGGTGAAGCCTCTGCGGTTTCAACTGGCACACCACTGTACTGATCCGCAAAGAAAACCGTACCATGGAGTGAGTATCCATCTGTAAAAACAAACGAAAGCTCCGCAACTTTTTTCAGCTCAGACGGGACAAGGCCGATTTCTTCACGTGTTTCTCTGACTGCAGCCTGTTCCGGTGTTTCCCCCTGCTCTATTCTGCCACCAGGAGCATTAATTTTCCCGGTTCCCAACCCAGTTTTCTTATGAATCAGCATCAGACGTTCTGTTTCTTTGATAAAGCATAATACAGCCCGTTCCTGCGGAATCCACTGTTCCCAATCGACATCCGACACATCTGTAATTTTTCGATTATTTGCCATGTTAGACACCAGATAAAAGTGATATTTTACCGGAAAAAATATAACCTCAGACATAATGAAGAAAAACAGTACGCACTACTGTCCCTGTTTCTTCTCTATTTCTTTGATTTTCTTTTCCAGCCTTTGACAGGAAATCGGAAACAGTGTTTTAATCTCCTGCTGTGCAAAAAGAGAAATCGCGAACTCTTCGATCATCCCCTCCAGCAGCTCCAATTTCTGAGGTTTATCATCCTTATGAACGTTTTCCCCTAACGCCTCATACATTTCCCTGTACATGTGCAGTTGAGATCGGCGCAGGGTGTACTTCGCCGGGTCAAGAGCAGCTCGAGAGATCCGGTATCCAAACGCTCTGAGATATCTTGGGAACTGCTGCAATCTGCTGAAGCGAATTCCCGTCCTGATTTCCTCTATATACCGATCAAGATCCTTCGCCAACTCATCTTTTACTCCGGACAATCTTGCAGGAATATCCTTTTTCAATGCCCGAGAGTTATCTGCATACAGAGATAGTGCTGTTTCAAGCAGGCGCACAGCTTCATAACCAATGCCCCTTGAAACAGAACGAACCTTCTCTGCAATTGCATCGAACTGCTCCTTACTTCTGGGGATATCAGTGTTCAAAGTAAGCAGATGTTCCCGTAAAGAGCAGAGCAAAAGCTCCCTGATACGATCAGCTCCACCAAGAGATGCACACAGCAGCTTTAACTGTTGCGAAAAACGGACTTCCCGTTCCACCCATGCGAATTCCTGGGTTAAAGTAATCTCAAGCAGTTTTTTCACTCCCTGCAGATGTGTTTTCTGCGCTTTTTCTGGCGAACAGCAGAGAATCAGGTCAACTGAGTCTGCTGAGGACTTCAGGGCAGGATATCCATAGAGTGGGACCCCATTTTTAGATGAAACGACCTCCACATGATCCGGAATAGCTCCACATGTCCACTCTCTGAGACCGGTTTTCTCATGTCGTTTAAAGGCTTCCTGCCAGTGTACCTCAGGGTCATCCTCATCCTGGCGAGCCATGTTCAATACAGCTGCATCCCTCCCACTTGCAACAACCGTCCCGTTTTTATCGTGAATTTCGATGCGCATCTGGAGATGTTCAGGAAGTGCTTCTCCGGTTGAAAAGAGTGACGGGTCGATTTCGAGCGCGTAGAGTTTGCGGATTGCCCGAACCAGGCTTACTTCAAACGGTTCTGCTGATACCTGTAACTGTTGCGCAAGCTCATCAGCATACCGGGAAACAGGTATAAATTTTTTACGAAGCTCTTTTGGTAACGATCGAAGCATCTCACGTATCCTTCCGGGCCAAAGTGCTGGAACCATCCACCCAAAGAGATTCTCCGGTATAAACGCAGCGTCAGAAGCAGCCACTTTAAGCGTAACGCCATCATGCTCAGCTCCCGGAGCGAAGGCATACTGTAACGAGAACATCTTCCCCCCGATAGACACCGAATCTGGAAACCTGGAGCCCTCATCAGGTATCGGCATTGCAAGCAGATCATCTTTTTGCATGCAAAGGAATGAATCACTGCCCTGTTCTTTAATGACACGGTTAAGGTCATGGATAGATCCAACATTGCTCAGCCTGGCAAGGTAGAATTCTGCCATAGCCTGCTCACCTGCGAAAAACGAACGGCTTCGCAGTTTTGATTCTATAAGCTCGATCTCTTTTTTCAGATTCTTATTATGATGAAAAAAATTATAATGCCCCTGGAGCTGTTCTTCCACAAGTCCTTCCCAGACAAATACCTCAGTAGCACGCTGTGGATTCACTCTCATAAAGGAAATTGCTGAATGCTCTGCTACCTGAAGACCGTAGAAGCTTACCTTCTCAGTTGCCCGGACAACACCGGTATCTTTATCGAACCATGGCTCGCTATAGCTTTTTGAACAAAGATGTGGCGCAAGCTCTTCCAGCCATTTCGGATTGATGGGCGCAACTGTTCGTGCAAAGACCTGCGATGTTTCAACAATCTCATGACACATTATCCAGTCCGGTTTCTGCCCGGCAAGAGAAGATCCCGGAAAAAGCAATACTTCACGTCCGCGTGCAGTTCTGAATCTACCATGCTCATTTCGCTGAGCGCTGTTTGAGAGCAAACCGGTTAGAAGTGACCGGTGCACAGCATCGGGAGAGGACGGGTGGTCCTTTTCAGTAAACCCCTTCATACGGGACAGAATTTCACTGAGCATCTGATGCATGTCATGCCATTCCCGCATCCTGGAGAACGAGAGATAATGATCCTTGCAAAACTTTCTCATTTTGTTAAGAGTCTTAAGCGTCTGCCACTCATCCTGGAACCGATCCCAGAGTCGTACATACGTCAGAAAATCCGAACCGGGGACGGTAAAGGTACGATGCATGGTATCGGCTTCTGCCTGCTTCTCGAAAGGACGTTCGCGCGGATCAACAATTGACAATCCAGATGCGATGATCTTTATTTCCCGAAGAGCTCCCTCATGGCGGGCTGCAAGTACCATGCGTGCAATATGCGGATCAAGTGTCAAACGGGCCATCTCACTGCCAAGAGAGGTAAGCCTGTTCTGTGCATCAATGGCACCAAGCTCTCGCAACTGAACATACCCTTCTGCAATTGCTGTCCGGTTTGGTGGTTCAAGAAAAGGGAATTCTGAAATATCTCCCAGGCCGTGTGCGATCATGGAGAGAATGACACCGGCGAGATTGGCTCGCTTAATTTCCGGAAGAGTAAATTCGTCTCTGCTCAGGAAATTCGCTTCACTGTACAATCGAACACAAATTCCATCCATCACTCGCCCGCACCTCCCTTTACGCTGTTCTGCTGCGGCCCTGGAGATCGGCTCTATTGGGAGACGGTTTGTGCGAAGCCGCGGAGCATATTGAGAAATTCTGGCAAGCCCTGTATCAACCACAAAACGGATACCCGGAACGGTGATTGACGTTTCCGCTATATTGGTCGCCACAACAACCTTCCGGAGCTCTGCAGGAAGAAAGATGCGTTCCTGTTCAGAACGGCTTAATCGGGAAAAAAGAGGAAGTACTATCAGTTGCGACCTGAAAAGAGATCTGAGCCGATCACAGGTCTCGCGGATATCCCGCTCCGATGGCATAAATACCAGCATGTCTCCACTATGGTACAGTTCAATAAGATCCTTAACTGCTCGCATTGCCGCATCTACATAGGAGCCCTCCTGCTCCTCTTCTTCAGCATCCAGGTACAGTACTTCAACCGGAAACACTCGACCGGAAACTTCGATGACCGGTGCATTCCCGAATGATTGTGAAAAAAGCTCTGTATCGATTGTTGCAGATGAGATAATAAGTTTAAGATCGGGGCGACGCCGAAGTAGCTTCCTGAGATATCCCAGAATAAAATCGATATTGAGACTGCGCTCATGCGCTTCATCAATGATCAATGTATCGTACATATTCAAATCAGGATCACGTTCAATTTCGGTAAGCAGTATACCATCTGTCATAAATTTTACAGATGTCTGTGGTGAATCATGATCACTAAAGCGAATTTTGTAACCGACTTCCTGACCAAGACTGACCTTCAATTCCTGAGCGACACGATTGGCAACAGAAACAGCTGCAATCCTCCGTGGCTGTGTACATCCGATTTTCCCGGTTCTGCCTCGCCCGGCATCAAGACAGAGTACCGGCAATTGAGTCGTTTTTCCAGAACCGGTCTCACCTGCAATAACCACTATCTGACTCTGCCGGATAGCCTGCACTATTGTATCTTTTCGCTCCAGAATAGGAAGACCATTTGTATAACGGATCGGCGGATGAAGCATTGATGAACAGTTTTTTAAACGATGATTTCTGGAAAATGTATCTTTCATTATAGAATACGGCCATGAAAAGTAAAAAATGTGAAAAATTTTAAAACGCGATGGCTGTAAATGTACACAAAATAGTATAAGACAGCAACTTACTATTTAATTAAAAACTAGTTGCATATTAATTTCAGTAATGGTAAGATAAACGTTAATTGAAATTAACCAAGGTATGAATAATGGGAAAGCGCCTGGGAGTAGTTATCGTTGATGATGAAGTTCAGATTACTGAGCTCTTAAAGACGTTTCTGCAATGTTCCGCAAAAAACAGCAACATCTATACATTCAATGATTCGTGCGAAGCAAGATCATTTCTGGAAAAAAACAAAGTAGATGTTTTAATTACAGATTATAAAATGCCCAAATACGATGGTCTTCAGCTGATGGAGGGATTGGATCAGGAAGTTAAAAAGATCCTTATTTCCGGATATGTCTCAGAAATCGCCGAGGAACGACTTCAGAAAATGGATGCTGTTTTTTTTGAGAAACCGGTTCCCATGAAAGCGCTGGGGAAAATCATCCACGACCAGGAAAATAAGTGCTCCTGAATCGTATACTCCCAATCTTTTCCCACCACCTCAAAAATCCGGCACCTTATCAGGGAAATGATGTACTTTTCATTCAGCGTGATATATAACCGCGGTTTATAACGGACCTTTTCTTCTGACTGAATTTATCGGAATTGCTCTACGAACAGCTGGAAAGATGTTTTCTGAGAAAATGGAAGGATATCTATGCAGATGATTTTTGTTTACATAACAACAAAAGACAAAGAGCAGGCACGATATATCGGGAAAAAGCTCCTTGAGGAGCGCCTTGTAGCCTGTGTAAACATCATCGACAACATGGAATCAATATACTGGTGGAGTGGAGAACTCACTGAAGACACCGAAACAGTTCTCATAGCTAAAACACGGGAACCTCTCCTTGATAAACTCACCCAAAAGGTTAAGAGTCTCCATAGCTATGCCTGTCCCTGCATAGTTGCGCTTCCAGTACTGGGTGGCAACACCAGTTATCTGCAGTGGATTAAGGATGAGACGAAAGAATAATGGGGTTTTTTCTCAAAAAGCCGGTTATTTCTGTTCTTACCCTGTTTCAAATTATTTTATGTTCACCCACTAGTACAAAACCGGTGCCCTTCCTGGCAGGCGCCCGGGTCCTTATCCCAATCCCATTACCATTTTTTTTACACCTTTCTTGAATTTTGTAGAATTGGAGCGTTTGATTTTCATTTTTACGCGGTTTCAGAAAGGCAGTAAATTTGCTTTATTTCATTGTAATATGAATAAAATACAGATTCTGAAACTCCGAAATAGTGAGTCAGATAATTGTTCTTTGACCCAGATTTTACGGGATTCGGGTGTGGTGCTGCTCTACCTGAGAATTGCCTGGGTCAAACAGCTCACTGAATTCCCTCTTCCATTTTCTCCTGAAGTTATCCTTTTAGATTACCAGACACCGTCCTCCGATTACCTCACTGCACTCAGAGTGATTAAGGATTATTTCCCTGGAGTTCCAATCATCTTACTGACCAATCAGCACAATGAGCAGGCTGTAGTCGATGGAGTCACGACACTCTCATCAGAACAGATAACAGAGGATCATTGCACACAGATCTGCACGGGTTTCACGGGCACCAATGGCCAGAAGCATGTAGCCGATAAAGAAAGCCCCGTGCACAGCGCATTGGAAAAAGCCTGTAATGAGCTTCATTTTGAACTACAGAATGGAGCTGGCAAGCTTCATTGCAGCGATTCTATAATCAGAATAGTTCCCGGAGAAAATCCTACTATTAATAATCTGTACAAAAATATCGTGCAGGATTCAGAGTCCGGTTTTGAGCATTTTTCCGATGTCGTGGCTCGTTTTGATACAGATTGTCGCTGCCTTTTCATAAGCTCTGCTATCGAAACGCTAACCGGAACTGCAGCATCCGCTTTCATTAGTAAAAGAATCAACGATTTCTCCTTGCCCGAAAAACTGATTCACCTATGGGAGCCACTCGTACACAATGCCTTGCAGACCGGAGAACCCCAAACCTCAGAGATTGAATTTCCGATACTAAATACAATCCGCCATTTCAGAATTGGAATCGTACCTGAGCGTGATGAAAAAGGGCAAACCACCTCAATACTCTCCACCCTGCATGATATTACAGACTTAAAGAATACTCAGGGCCAGTTAATTAAAAAAAATAGAGAGCTCAATGGTATTGTAACCTACCTCGAGGAACTGGATCGACTTAAAACTGAATTTGTCTCCATAGCATCTCATGAGATCCGTACACCGCTAACCTCAATACTGGCGTTTGCGCAAACTCTGCGCTCAAAGGAGATTGAGATCACCCCTGAAGAGCAGGATCGATATCTGGCGATTATCGAGTCGGAGGGAAAACGACTGGGAGTGCTTCTTAGTGATCTTCTGGATATTTCCAGAATCGAATCGGGAAAATTTGAACTGCGCTGCACCCCTGTCGATCTAAACCTTCTGATCAACGAGACGATCAATTCCATGAAACTCCCGGACGACATACGTTTGGATCTTTTAATACCCAGGGAACCGGAGATGGTATTTGCTGATGGGGACCGGATCCGTCAGGTTATTACAAACCTCATTGACAATGCCACAAAATATGGCTCCGGTCAAATCCATTTGAGCGTAGAACACAACAACAGCACAGTCAAAGCCAGCATCCATGATAATGGCCCAGGAATTCCAGCAGAAGAAGTTGCAAGAGTGTTCGAAAAATTTTATCGCGCCAAAACCAGGAAAAACGGTAAGGGTACCGGATTAGGTCTGGCAATCTCAAAGGGGATAATCGAGGCTCACGGAGGAAAAATCTGGGCAGAGTCCGAATATCAAAAAGGAAGTACATTCTCTTTCGAGTTACCGCTCATATAACCCCCGATACACAAAAACTCATTTAGTGTGGCCGCTTTTACTTTTTTTTGCGTTTATTTAAAAATTCCAGGCAGTTCCACTTCGAAAAACGGTTAAGTATCAGGGGAAAAAGATTTCTTCCAGGCACAGCCCCAAAGCATGTAACTCCTTCAAAATCAAATAGTTGCAAAACAACGACGAACACTGGTATATTTACTCTTTCCTTTCAACTTCAGAGAAAGAGCAGATGTGCAATTAGCAGCAATACTTTTACTGTGTGTAATTTCGGTTCAGGCTGTTCCGCTTACTATAAACGGAACCATTGTTGACAAAGCATCCAGACCAATTCCCGGAGTGACAATCACTCTTTCCAATTCAGACCTCAGCAGCACAAGCGGATTGCAGGGCGAATTCAGTTTGACCGTAACCGGAAATAAACCTGCCGAAACTCATTACAAACCTGCAGATGAAATACTGGTTTTATCAAAAGAAAATCAGCAGCTCACATCTCTGCCTCTTCCACAGGCTGATACGACGATTTCGTTACAGCTTGACATTTTACCAGATCAGTTTCTGGATCGGATCGATTCCATTCCCGATTATTTCCAACGTGATGGGGCTTTTGGTGGTTTCCCGCTAAAAGGAGCACTCTATTGCGGACCTGTATCGGTTTCAAATTCCTTTGTTTACTTGAGCCGTAACGGCTATCCAGACCTTATGTCCTCATCTGGAAACCCCAAAAAAGATCAGCACGAACTTACCCGGATTCTTGGATCTCGCCAATATATCAATACCGGAACAAACGGATCGAGTCCGGCAGATATCTGCAGAGGCGTACGTGCATTTCTGAATGATAAAGGTTATCAGGATGCAAAAATTAAGTATTATGGCTGGAGACAGGTACCATCACAATTCAGGATACATTCATTGCCAGATCTCGAAATCGCGCGGGAAGCAACATTTCAGAGAAAAGCCGTATGGCTCAATATCGGATGGTATAATTACAATGAAGAGAGAAATACCTATACCCGTAACGGAGGGCACTGGGTGGTGCTGGTTGGCTATGGCCATGATGGCAAGAAACCATCTTCAGACTGCCTGATAATTCACGATTCAGAGACGAAGCACCGCCTTAACGATTACATCATCCCCAAGAAGATAGCAGGTGGGAAAATGACAGGAAAAGTCACCGGACTCCCGCGTGATGCGTCGAACCATTATCGATACCAGGTATCTTCCAAAAAATATGGTATTATCGATGGAATGATCGTTGTCGAAATGCCGGAGCCAAACCAGAAGTTCCCGCTCCAGGCGAAACAGTAGAAGAGATCAGAAGACAGATCTCTGCCTTCTGATTCACAATAAATTTACTTTTCCGGATTCAAGATAAGCGGCAATCCATCTTTGCCACCCACCACGATGACCTTTGCATTTGATGAGCCGGCCAATTTCTCCGTTGCTTCAATCCCTTTCCACTGAAGCAATTCCCGGTTGAGCCCCTCTGAGACGATCTTCTGAAAATCAGCAATACCCTGTGCTTCGATGCGTTTGCGATCAGCCTCGAGCCGTTCCTTTTCAAGAATGAATTGCATCCGCTGACTCTCCTGCTCTGCACGAAGTTTCTCCTCGATTGCTTCGGCAACTCTGGGTGGAAGTTGAATGTTACGCAAAGGCGAACTTTCAATAACAATACCCCGGGGTTCGACCTGTCGTTTCAGCTCGTCGGTTATGGCAGTTGCCAGCTTCTCTCTCAATGATGTATAAAGCGCTTTTGCCTCGTATCCCGCAGTTACCGTACGTATCACAGAACGGAACTGTGGAATAAGAAGCACCTCATCGTACACCGGACCAACAGTCTTATACACATCAGGTGCTTTTTCCGGATCAAGATGATATAGCACACTTACTTCCAGATTGAGCGATAAGCCCTCCTGAGTTGGCACCGTAGTGGCTTCCTTAAGCTCCTGGGTTTTAATACTCATTTTGATTACATTGGCAAATGGATTGACCAGATTCATTCCCGGCTTAAGAGAATTCCTGGAAACCGTCCCGAAGAAATCTACAACCCCAACATGTCCTGCCGGTACAACAACGACCGACTTATACACAATCAATCCAACCGCAGCAAGAATTATCAAAGCTGCCACTGGGCGGGGGTTTTGAAAGTTTTTTGACGGTGCAGTCCGGAGTAAACCAATACCAAGGACAATAAGCAGAATCGCAATTAAAAAGGCCATTATGGGAAATTCCTCTCGATGCTGTTAAAAAAATTCCTGAAGCAGTCCCCAGAGATATTGCATGGAAAGTGGGTGCTGGTCTTTTCCGAATCCCTCTTCAGATTTGATATCCGTTCCATTTCCAGCAATCCTGTTCCCCTCTGCAAGAGCTCTCGAACTGAGCTGCAGGTGTAAACCAATAGAGTTCTCTGTAATAGTGTTGCCGACCAATTGTGGAGATGCATTATTGATCACGACACCACAGTTATTCTGAAAAAATGTGCAGTGTTTGATTACAGGCGATGCTTTTCGGGTGCAGTAAAGTCCGTAATGACTCTTTGAGAATTGGCAGGAGTCAAACTGAAGGTTCGCTTCCCAGATAAGATTTCTGAATGCACCTTCGAAACGGCAATGCCGTACTACACCGTGTGCCTCTTTTCCAACAATCTCGACCCCTTTCCAGGACGATTTCTGGCGTAACCCGCGGGTTCTCTCCACTGATGTAAACACAACAGGTTTATCCCTGGTCCCTTCTATAAAAATACCCCCGGCAACAACTACCGTCCGGTATCCCTCAAACTGAATCTTCACACCAGGACTTATTATCAGTGTATTTCCGACAGGAATTTCCAAATCGGACCCGATTATGGTATCACATGTAATGTGCACCCGGGACATCTCTTCTGCCATGATGCAGGAAAGTAATGCGAATACCCCTATACAATATTGCCCGAGTTTAAGCACTGGTTCACTCCAAGTATTCAAGATGAATTGTTTCGTTCCAGCCAATGACCGGGGCAGATGTCCCACGTTTCGAAGAAGCTTCAAATACAGCATGTGCCATTTTCAACCGTTTTTTATTGAGGTCAATTTGAGCGACCCCTGTTCCATTCCCCTCCAATGGAAGCTTTTTCAATGCACCCGAAGAATCCGGCTCAACAGGTTCTATTCTATAAGAAAAAAGCCACGACACAGCAGCGTAAAGAGATGCTGAATCGGGGGTAACCAGACTGTCAAAAGTAAATGACTGATAGAGATGCCCGATTGCACTTCCATGACTGGTCTCCACAGGAAATTGTCGCTCCCGATCCCATTTCTCCCCTTCCTGTACCTGATGTTCCGGAAGGATGGGTAAAACCCGCGCGAAATTCCGGAACAGATCCCACCCCCCAATACTGATCACGGGGACCGGAATCGTATCGGTCAGATACAGTGCACCCTCTTTGGGTGCAAATGAAAGCGTAACCTGATTAAACTGATGCTCAAGATTGTAACATTCCTGATCATTGAGGAAATCTGAAGTTACTCTGGCCTCTTCTGTTGAGAAAGTAACCGTATTAGAGACGTGCGCTGCAATGCGCCCTTTTAAATAGGTACGAAGACCGCTGGAGAAATTTTGCATCGAATCTCCAACCACAACAGTACCTTTGATATCAACCCCCAACAGGTACCGCCAGGAGTTTGCCTGATTGAAATCTAGTGCAAGTACCACCTTTTTGTTGCGCTGACAGGAGACCAGAGCTGATATAAAAAGAAACAGGAGTATCGTCTTTACCATCGGCAAGGCCGAAAACAGGTGTTTTTCTTGCATTTGCAGGTTCAGATAGGTACAATAAGATTACTTTTCACTTTCAGGTAAGATACATAATGCCCCATAGCATATGAAACCTCTGACAAAAACATTCAAAACCGGAACACACCTGTTTCACGAGAACGACCGCTCTCGCGAGCTTTATATCATTCAATCCGGAAGCGTGAAAGTTTACAGAATGCTTGGAAACCGCGAAGTTGAGCTTGCTATACTGAGCAAAGGAGCCGTTCTCGGCGAAATGGCACTCATCGATGGAAAACCGCGCAGTGCATCAGCAAAAGCACTTGAGGATAGCTGTGTGATTCTGATTGACGCAGAAACGTTTCACGAAAAGATCAGGGGAGTACCACCATGGTTTATATCTGTAGTGAGAATGACAAGTCAAAAAATCCGTCAGGCTAACCAGAGATTGCAGACCATCAGCAGCGAACATCAGGGTGCCAATATTATTATCACCCTGCTTTATTGCTTCAACCGTTTTGACCGGTCCCGCAGTGGTCTCGACCTGCACACAACACAAACGCACCTGATTCAGCTGCTCGGTGTTACCCACCAGAAAACAATGAAAGTGCTCGATTTTCTCCATAAGAATGGATTCATAGAAATAAAAGATGACAAACTCACCATTCACGATCAGCTGAAATTGAGCGAGTACTGTGAATTTGTTCGCTTATTGATCCGCAAACAGTTCAGTAATATTCCATCACTTTCAACCAGTACGCTTCAAACCCTCATTTCCCTTTACGATCACGATCCTGATCTTTTCACCACAGATGAACCACTGGAAATAAACGGAACTGAATTTTGGAACCTACTTCAGAAAAACAATCTGACAGCGGTACATACAGAGATTGTAGATACTCTTAAAGATCTTGACCTGCTATCCTGCACTAGAAAAGAGTATCCGGATAAATCTCAGAATCCAATTGCACATTTCAATTACAAAATCAATAAAGGAAACTGGAAACGCCTATGCTTGTTTGGCAAGTACAATCAAATTCAGCCAGCAGTTTAAGACAGTCCTTATCCCTGGTATTGATTCTGGCGTTCTCACTGTGTGTAGCAGAACAGCGGGTCAGCGGCCTCATTACCAAAGAGACCCGATGGATGGCTGAAGATGGCCCGTTCATTGTGGAAAATGACATTTTGGTTACTGAAAATGCCCGACTTACCATTGCTCCCGGTACCAGCATCATTATTGCGAAATCCCCACTCCCCGACACCAATATTCCGCAGCTGGACAAAACAGATTCGGCAACCATCTCCATCAAAATATATGGGGCTTTTGCCTGCATCGGAAGACTGGAAAAGCGGAT
>OBJA01001393.1_pt1 | contig 16870 bp, 18 predicted proteins | sample 1519751 | NCBI WGS metagenome assembly OBJA01 (sample SAMEA3881238, study PRJEB22517) | soil metagenome | biome: lake sediment; feature: soda lake sediment; material: sediment, water from around vicinity | place: India | collected 2013-12-23 | depth 3 m | reverse complement strand
GCCCGGCTTGCGTACCTTTAGTACGCGGCGCCGGGCCGCTTGCCCGAACCTGCGGCACTGGCGGGCGTTTTCCTGCACGCGCTTACCGGTTGTTCCGGTCTCAACGCTTATATTCCGTTAAATCGGCAGGTTGATAGCCTTGGTGAACGGTTGCGATGGTCGCAAGGTGGGCGATTCTTGGTGATGGTTTAGTTAGCGCCAGATAATCTCGGCCGGGTTGCGTTGGGGGATGCGGGGGTAGCGGTACTTGGGGTAGCCCAGCATCAGGGCGCCGTGGGCCCGGTGGTTGGCCGGCAGGGCCAGGGCCTCGATCAGGGGCTGGTGGTTGAAGGCGGCGCCCAGGAAGATCCCGGCCCAGCAGGTGCCCAGGCCCAGGCCGTGGGCGGCCAGGTCGAGATAGGTCAGGGCGATGGTGCAGTCGATTTCCGGCTTTAGGGCCTTGTCCGAAGCGTGAGCGATAATCAGATGGGGGGCGGCGCGGAGCACCAGATCGCGGCCCTCCTGCTCCCAGGCGCTGACCACGCCGGGGAAGGCGTTGGTTTCCCGCAGCCACTCCACGGTCAGGTCGATGAGCCTTTTCATTTCCGCCGCCGACTCGATCACCAGCCACTTGGTGGGCTGGGCGTTCTTGGCCGACGGCGCCCAGCGGCTGATATCCAGCAACTCCTCCAGAACCTCCCGGGGTACCGGCTTGTCCTTGTAGGTACGGATGCTGCGCCGGCTGCGGAGCAACTGGGCCGCGGCCTCGGGGCTGGGCCCCAGCTTGCGGTCCAGCGGCAGGCAGCTTTCCGGCCCTTGGCCCTTGAAGGTCAGGGCACCGTGAGGGCAGACCGCCAGGCAGTGGCCGCAGTTGATGCAAATCCGGGGTGCGGCCCGTCGGGCCACGGGAAAGCCGCCGTCCTCGCTTTCCATGATCAAGGCAAACGGGCATTCGGCCATGCAGATGCCGTCCCGCTTGCATTTGCTCCGGTCAACGGATATTAGTTCGGTGGGTGCCATGCTTCCCCCTTGGCTGGCTATTGGTCTTGGTCGCAATTTTCAGTGCCGGCTGGCGCGGGGCCGACCGGCCGCCGCTTTTCAGCCCGCCATTTTACCCGCTTATGGTGGTTGGCGCAACGTTATGACTGGACGTTATGACGGGATAGTTATGACCGGTTAGCGGCCAAGTCAAGATCAAACTTTACTCAATGTAATAGTTACTGTTTATTATGCTGCTCTTTTTGTCGGCATTTTTCGTGGTTTACGGGGTGATGCACTGGTTTTTCTACCGGTTGTTGGCCGCTGCCCGGCCGCCCGGCCGGTTGCGCCCCCTGCTGTTGTTTTTTCTGCTGCTGATGGTTTTAAGCCCCCCTTTGGTGCGGATTCTGGAGCAGCGGGGGCAGGAACCTCTGGCTTGGGCTCTGGCCTGGCTGGGTTATTCCTGGATGGGCTTTATTTTTTTCTTTTGCGCCGCCGCCCTGGCCCTGTCGGCGGTGGCTTGGCCCCTGCGGCGTTGGTGGCAGCGGCGGCAGCCTCTGGTTTTGCCGGGGGAGGCTGCTCCCCGCCTGCGCTCGTTGCCGTTGGCGGCCCTGATGTTCTGGCCGGCGCTGCTGGCGGCCTTGCTGGCCCTGAGTTTCGGTTATCGTGAGGCCGGCGATATCCGCCTGGAGCAGGTGCGGTTGGCTTCGCCCAAGCTTTACGGTTTCGCCCCCGATCCCGAGGCCGCCCCCTGGCCCCTGGAGCGTCCCCTGCGGATTGTCAAGCTCACCGATGTCCACCTGGGCCTGATCATCCGGGAAAAGCGGCTGGCCCCCATGCTTGAAGTGGTGCATCGGGCCCGGCCCGATATCCTGGTGGCCACCGGTGATATCGTGGACGGCCAGGGCGACAACATTGCCCATCTGGCGGCCTGGTTTAGGGAGATCGAGGCGCCTTTGGGTAAATTTGCCATCCTCGGCAACCATGAATTTTATATCGGGTCCCAAGAGTCCCGGCAGTTTTTGGAGGCGGCCGGGTTTACCGTCCTGCGGGGCGAGAGCGTGGAGATCGGCGGCCGCTTGCGGATCGCCGGGGTCGATGACCGCACCGGCGTTCGCCTGGGACAGGTTGCCGTTGATCAGGAAAAACGGCTGCTGGCCGCCCTGCCGCCGGATACCTACAATATCCTGCTCAAGCATCAGCCGGAGGTGGTGGCCGGCGGGGTGGTGGATTTGCAGCTCTCCGGCCATGTCCACGGCGGCCAGCTTTTCCCCTTTAATATTTTTACTTGGCTGGCCTATCGGGTGCCGGTGGGCTTGAGCCAGGACGATGACGGCCGCCTGCTCTACGTGGGGCGCGGCTCCGGCACCTGGGGGCCGCCGATCCGTTTCCTGGCCCCGCCGGAAGTTACTTTAATCGAACTGCAACAGGAGTACTGGTGAAATGGATATGGATATCAGGGCGTTGACCTACCCCAAACTTGACCAGCCGGCGGTGCTGGACCTGCTCTTTCATCCCCGGCCCGACTGGCGCCCCCCGGTGGCCCCGGCCTTCGACCGGGAGGTGGAGGTGGAGCCGGGAGTGAAGCTGCCGCTGCGTTTTCACCTGGGGGCGGCCGAGGCGGCGGCTCCCAACCTGCTTTTCTTCCACGGCAACGGTGAGGTGGCAGGGGATTACGATGATTTGGCCCCCCGCTTCAACGCCGCCGGGATCAATCTGGTGGTGGCCGAATACCGGGGCTATGGCGCCGCCGGTGGTCGGCCCACGGTGGCGGCGCTGATCGCCGACGCCCGTAAGCTGCTGCCGGTGGTGCGGGCCACCCTGGCCGAGGCCGGCAAAACCGGCCGTCTGGGCCTGATGGGCCGCTCCCTGGGCAGCGTGCCGGCCATCGACCTGGCGGTCACCGCCCCGACCGGCGAGGTGGAGGGGTTGATTATTGAAAGCGGGATCGCCCAGACCATCCCCCTGCTGCTCAACCTGGGTCTGGATCTCCAGGCCGCCGGGATCAACAGCGAGGCCGACGGCTTTGGCAATGTCCAGAAGATCGCCTTCTTCGACAAACCCACCTATATCCTCCACGCCCAGTTCGACGAGATCATTCCCTTGGGCCTGGCCGAAACCCTCCAGGCCCACAGCGGCGCCCAGAGCAAGGAGTTTCAGATGGTGCCGGGGGCCGGTCATAACGATATTATTGAAAAAGTGGGAGATCTTTACTTCCAGGCCCTGGCCCGCTTCTGTCGCAAGCTGGGGCAGCCGCCCCGCCGCAAAAAGCCCGGGGTGCGTTGAATGCGCCTGCGGGTGATGTCCTACAACATTCACCGGGCCATCGGGGTGGACCGGTTGTTCCGGCCGGAGCGGATCGCCCGGGTCATCAACCATCACCAGCCGGATCTGCTGCTGCTCCAGGAGGTGGACGTGGGGGTGCCCCGCTCGCGCAACCTGGATCTGGCCGCCGAGCTGGCGGCCATTTGCGACTATCCCCATTGGGCCATCGGGCTGAATGTGGAGCTGAGCAAGGGCTGGTACGGTAACGCAACCCTCAGCCGGCTGCCCATCACCGCCTGGCGCAATATCGACCTGACCCTGCCGGGCCGCAAGGCGCGGGGCTGCCTCTACTGTGCCGTCGAGGTGGAGCTGGATCGGGGACGGGGGACCGTGGGTCTGCCGGTTTTCAACCTGCACCTTGGCCTGTCCTTTCACGAACGGCCGCAGCAGGTGGGGGTCATCACCCGCAGCCCGGAGTTTGCCGCCTTGGCCGCCGGCGACCCCTGCCTGGTCGGCGGCGACTTCAACGACTGGTTTAACCGGCTGGCCCCGATGTTCACCGAAATCATGGGCTTTCGCTGCGCCACCGGCCACCGGGAAAACTTCCAGAGCCCCTATCTCACCTATCCCTCCTTTTCCCCCACCGGGGGGCTGGACAAAATCTTTGTCCGCGGCCCGCTTGCGATCGTCAAGCGCCAGCGCTGCCGGATGCAAATTTCCCGGATCGCCAGCGACCACCTGCCGGTTCTGGCTGATTTCGATTGGTAGGGGCAATAGTTCAGCGGCATCGTAACCGTTCACCAGGGGGCACCAACCTGCCGATTTAACGGGATGTAATCGTGGAGTAGCTTGTGCAAGGAGGTTGCGGCGGATGGAAGTTTTTTTGATTGCCCTGGTGGCTGTTACCCTGGCGGAGGTCGGCGATAAAACCCAGTTCGTCGCCCTTACCCTCAGCGCCCGGCTGCAAAAACCCTGGCCGGTGCTGGCCGGAATTTTTGCCGCCTCGTTGGCCAATCATGGGCTGGCGGCCATCGGCGGGGTCTGGGTGGCCAGTCTCTTGCCCCGGGAGGTGATTATCTGGACCGTGGGCCTGGGCTTTCTGGCCATGGCGGTCTGGGCCTTGCGCAACGGCGGAGAGGAAGAGGCGCCGCCGGTTTCGCTGAAAGGGGCCTTCGTTACCACCTTCATAATTTTTTTCCTGATGGAAATGGGCGACAAGACCCAGATCACCACCGCCGCCCTGGCCGCCCATTACTCCACCTTCTTCTGGGTGGTGGCCGGCAGCGTCAGCGGGATGATGGTGGTCAACGCCCCCACCGTCTGGTTCGGCCACTGCTACGGCTGCCGGGTCTCCCCTCGCTTCCTGCACCGCTTAAGCGCCCTGATCTTCGCCGCCATCGGCCTATGGGTGCTGGCTTCCGCCTGGTAGCCGTAGCCGCCCAATCTTGATGATCTTACAAAAACCAACAAAGCATGGCGGGCGGGAACGTGTAAACAACAGGTTGCAAGACGTGGGCCGTCGGCGGCGCGGCTTTTTGCGGCGTCGACAATCTTGACGATCTTGCAAAAACGGGGGGCGGGAGGGCGGAAGTTGTATCCGAGCTGACGCTTGACCGATTATTTTTTTGTCACTATGATCGAAATAGGTCGAGACGCCCGGGGGGTGGCAAGCTGTTTCAGCTGGTTTCGACGGGGCTAAGAAAAACGCCTTCCTTTCACTTCACCTTTATGACAAAGCCTTCCATAATACCGGTGCTGGAGCCGGTTCAAAATCCGGGCCAGCAAACCTGTTGAGGGCCCAAGACTCGGCCCCGGGAGGGTCGTTCGCCCCTGGCTCAACATTTTGTCAGCGCGCCCCTGGCTACTTCGGCGGGAATCGTGCCGCAGGTCGGCTCCCGCCTTTCCTGGCGGGATTGTTGGGGTTCATTGCTGGTACGCTGCGGTTTTGGCCGGATGAGCTATCTGGTAGAGCCGGGGATCTACGCCTTGAACAATCCTGTGGCTTCTTCCCCGGTGCTGGTCAGTGCCAACTACAAGCTCAGCTTTGATCATTTGCGGCGTGCGCTGGTCGGGCTTGCCGCCTGGATTCTGGTACTTGATACCGACGGGGTCAACGTCTGGTGTGCGGCGGGCAAAGGGAGCTTCGGCAGTGCCAATCTGATCCGGCAGCTGCAGGCCAGTGATGTTGCCAGGCTGGTGGAGCATCGTCAGCTGGTTGTGCCGCAATTGGGGGCGCCGGGGATTAATGCCCGGCTGGTGGAAAAGGGCAGCGGATTCAAGGTGAAATTCGGCCCGGTGGAGGCCGTCGATTTGCCGGCTTACCTGGAGGCCGGTGGGCGGGCTGCTCCGGCCATGCGTCGCAAGTACTTCCCTCTGGCCCAGCGGGCGGTGCTGGTGCCGGTGGAGTTGGTTATGAGCCTCAAGTGGCTGCTGCCGCTGGCGCTGTTGCTGCTGGCGCTGGGCTGGCTGGGAGGAGTAAAGGCGGAGCTGTTGGCTCCCCGGCTTGGTTTGGCGCTGCTGGGGGAGGTTTTGGCCGGTCAGGTGCTGACTCCCTTGCTTTTGCCCTGGCTGCCGTTTCGCTCCTTTGCCGCCAAGGGCCTGCTGGCCGGGATGGTGGTGGCCGCCGGCTTTCTTGGTTGGCGTTATCCGGTCTTTGTCGCCGCCGGAATCGGGCCGCCCTGGGCGTTGGAGTTGTTGGCCTGGCCGCTGCTGATTGGCTCCCTGGCCTCCTTTCTGGCCCTGCAATTTACCGGCTCTTCCACCTACACCTCCCTTTCCGGGGTTAAAAAAGAACTGCGGCTGGCCCTGCCTTGGCAGATCGGCGGCGGGCTTTGCGGCCTGTTGCTTTTGTTGGGTGGCTGGTTCCTCGCCTGACAATGGGGCAGGGTTTAGGCCGCCGAAAGCGGCAAGGCAAAGGCTGGCCGGATAGTTGTTTTGGGCGAACAACAGGGCCGTGCCGGGAGATGATTAATGTTTGAACTGCGATATCTGGCCGGGGTTAACACCTTGGAGTTTTTTCCCGAGCTGTGCATCGGTTGCGGCAGCTGCCTGGAAGTTTGTCCTCAAGCGGTATTCGGGCCGGCTGCCGGGGGGCGCAAAGTCGTCTTGCGTGACCGCGATGCCTGCATGGAGTGTGGAGCCTGCCGCCACAACTGCCCCACCGGGACGATTCAGGTCGAGATCGGGGTTGGTTGCGCGCAGGGAATCATGGCCGGGGCCAAGGCCGCCGACAACTGCTGCTGAACTACGGGGAGGAGCGGGTTGCCGCATTTGCCCGGGGTAGTCCTCCTTTATCAATACACCTGCTGAAAATAGTCGGCCAGGATCCGGTGGTGGTCGAAGGCCAGTTTCGGTAAGTTGTCCCGCTGGAAAACGGCGGCCCGGCCGGCATCGTCGCCGGCCACCGGGGTGCCGGTGGCCCGGGCGATAAAGACGGTGCTGATGGTATGGCCCCGGCGGTCGCGGGCCGGGTCCGAATAGCTGTGGAATTGGCGGAGCAGGGTGACGGCAAGGCCGGTTTCCTCCCGGGCCTCGCGGACGGCGGCTTGTTCCAGGGTTTCCCCGTAATCGACAAAGCCGCCGGGCAGGGCCCAGCCCGGCGGAGGATTCTTGCGCTCGATCAGCACAATGCCGCCTGCTGTTTCGATGATGATATCCACCGTGGGCAGAGGGTTGCGGGGCGGCTTGCCGGTCGCTGCCGAGGTCTGCCAGTGGTGCCCGCAACGGGGGCAAATTATTTTTGAGTCGTTGTCGGTCACAATCGTTCGTCGGGGAAGGCAGCCCTTGGGGTTTAGAACTGGAGCCGGGGGGAGGCGGGGGTCAGTTCCGCTCCCAGCTGCCCCTTTTCGGTAATGGCCTGCACCTGGATTCGCTGGGTGGCGGGGAAGGCCTCGAAGATGCGGACCTCGATCCGCTCCAGTTGTTGGGGCTGTTCGCATTGGAAGTGCCAGAGGGCGGTGAAGTCGGCGTGATGATGGTCATGGTCTTGGTCATGGTTATGTCCGTGCCCATGCCCGTGTTTCTGCTGGTCTTGATGGTCATGCTTGTGGTCGTGGTTATGGCTGGCTTTGGGGCTATGGTCATGTTGGTGCTGGTGGCCATGGTCATGGTCGGAATCGATATCGCTGGCGGCCTTGACTTCAATCAGGCGGCAGGCGGCGGCCGCCGGCAGGCCGAACATGCGCTGGCCGTCCCGCAGGGTGGCGAGGGCGTTGGCCACTGCCTCCCGCTGCTCCCGGTTGCGGGGCGGGTGTTCAAAGCCCACCTTGTTGGCGGCCGGGCTGGTCATCTCGATTATTAGGTCTTTGCCCTCCAGAATCAGGTCCAACTCGGCCAGCCCGTGGACATGGGCACCGTGTCCGTGACTGTGCCCGTGTTGATGGTTATGGCTGTGGCCGTGGGCGGCGGTCGGGCCGGCGGCCAGCAGCAGGGTGGCGGCCAGGGCAAGGGCGGCCAGCGGCCGGGGACGACGGGGAGAAGTTACGCTGAACATGGCCAAAAACCTCCTGCTGACAATAATTGATAGTTGTGTGCGTCGGTTAAGTTTTGTAGAAACTAACTATTGCCGCTGCCGTTGTCAAGCCCTTTAGGGTTAGGCTGCCGGGAGGGTGGTTAACCGTTACCAAACGATTAATGATTTCGGGGGCGATGGCCGATCAGTACAGCAAGGGTTTTTCGTGGAGCAATTAAAGTCAGGGAGGACGCCATGACTATCCAGGAAGCCATTCGAATACTGATGCTCAGCCCCATGTACCTTCGCCTCGACACCGCCGCTCGCAAGGCCTTGATCAGCGAATTTCAGCGGATTTACTCAAGCTGAGGCGCCATTCATTTTTTGCCGGAATTTATTGGCAATCACCCTTCTTGTGGTTTATAGTCCCCGGTGATTTTTTGGTAAATTTACGCCGGCAACGGGATTTCCCCGCGGATCTTCCCGTAACCGTTCACCAGGGGCACCAACTTGTCTATTTAACGGAACGTGAGCGTTCAGCAGTGCCGCAGATTCGGGCAAGCAGCCAGGTGCCTCGTACCCCGTGTACTTAAGCCTGGCTGATCGCCCGAAGGTGCGGTGCTGCTGAGCGCTCACATCTTCCCCATAACCATTGCAGAAGGAGTGAGCCGATGAACATTCTGGTATTCGGACCCAACGGCAGCGGCAAGGGCACCCAGGGCGCCATTGTCCAGAAGAAATACGGGATGCCCCATATCGAGTCCGGAGCCATCTTCCGGCAGAATATCGGGGGCGGCACCGAGTTGGGTAAAAAGGCCAAGGAATACATCGATCGGGGCGATCTGGTCCCCGACGACATCACCATCCCCATGATCCTCAATCGCCTCCAGGAGGCCGACTGCAAGCAGGGCTGGATTCTGGACGGCTTCCCCCGCAACAAGGTGCAGGCCGAAACCCTGGCCAAGGCGCTTACGGATGCCGGCATCAGCCTGGATTACGTGATCGAGATCGTCCTGCCCCGCGATGTGGCCAAGCTGCGGATCACCGGTCGCCGGCTCTGCGTCAACGACAACAACCATCCCAACCACATCGCCTTTGACGCCATCAAGCCGGTGGAGAAAGACGGCAAGCTGGTCTGTCGGGTCTGCGGCGGCGAGTTGAAGACCCGGGCCGACGATCAGGACGACGTGGCCATCGATAAGCGTCACGATATCTACTACGACGAGACCACCGGCACCATGGCGGCGGTCAACTACTTCAAGCAACTGGGCGGCGGCACCAGGGTGGTCTCGGTGGACGGCCGGCCCTCCATCGGCGAAGTGACCGAAGCCATTATGAAAGAGCTGCAGTAGCTGTTCAGTAGCCCGGCTTGCGCCGATCCGCCTGCCGCAAGCCGGGGCACGGCTGTTCAGAGACCGTGGGAGAGATTGGGCGGCCGGACGGGCTTAGGGTGCCTGTTCGGCCGTTTTTTTGTGGTACTGCTGCAAACCCCTGTCCACCAGGAAAATGTGTTCCACCACCCAGTTGATCACCCGCCGGTTGAGGACCACCACATGCTCCGGCTGAATGCCGTCGCGGTTGAGTTGGGCCACCAGTTTTTTCAGCTCGGCGACAAAGCCGTCGTGCAGGGCCTTGTGGGCTTCGTAGTCCGGGTAATGGTGGCGGCGCATGAGGGCTTCTTCCGAACGGAAGTGCTCGATTACATACTCCTGGAGAAAGGCGACCAGGGGGCTGACGGCCTCATGGCCCTGGCCCTGGCGGATGGCGGCCAGCAGCCGGTTGATCCGCTCGATCAGTTCCCGGTGCTGGCGGTCGATGCTCTCCACCCCGATCTCGAATTCCGAGGTCCAGACCACCGCCGGTTCGATGGCCCCACCCTGGCTGCCGTCGCCTGCTCCCACCATCTGTAAATAGACATCTTCGTAAACCTGATAAGTTTCAAACAGTTCCACAAACAGCTCTTCGGTGTGGAGGAAGGCGTCCACCACGTCGGGGTCGAAGTGGCTGCCCCGGCCGGCGTAGATCCGCTGCACCGCTTCCAGGTGGGTGACCGGATCTTTGTAGGGGCGCCGGGCCCGGATGGCGTCATAGGCATCGCCCAGGGCGTAGATCCGGGCTTCCAGGGGGATTTCCTCGCCGGCCAGACCGTCGGGATAACCTTTGCCGTTAAATTTTTCGTGGTGGTGGCGGGCAATGCGTACGCTCATGGCCAAAAAGGGCTCGGGGTCGTCAAGCTTGGCGATGATGTCTTCGAGAATCCGGGCCCCCACTTCGCTGTGGCGCCGGATAATCTGAAACTCCTCCTCATCCAGGCGGCCGGGCTTGAGCAGCACCCGGTCGGGAATCCCCACCTTGCCCAGGTCGTGGAGGGGGGCGGCTTCGTAAAGATCGGCGATGAAGCGGTCGTCGATTATTTTTTTGAATTTGGGCAGTTTGCGCAGGGAGCGGGCCAGGATGACTCCGTAGCCGCGGGTTCGCTCCAGGTGGCGACCGGTGCCGGGGTCGCGCAATTCCGCCAGGTTGGCCAGCCCCAGGACCATATTGCGCTGGCCGGCCCGCAGCTTGGCAAGTTGGTTGGCCCGAATGAAGGCCAGCAGGATCAGCAGGCCGGCAGAAGCGGCCAGCAGCAGAAAGTGAAGTTTTACCAGGGTTTCCCTTTCCCAGTTGAGAATGACCCAGGCGCCGCCCAGGCCCAGAGCCGGCAACAGCACGGTCGCCAGGGCGGCCCCCAGCAGGAAGGGACGGGAGAGGGTCTGGATGGCGAGACCAAGGCGCGGAGCCCAGGGTTGGCGTGGAGAATTGGCGTGATTCATGTCTCCAATATTAACCATTAGGGCTGTTTTTGTATATATGATCTTTCCGCCCGGCGATAAGTTTACTATAATCTTGATATTTGCCCTCAAAGCCCCAAGGGAGGTCGGCGTCGATGGAAGCGCAGGTTGGAGTGATCATGGGTTCCCGCAGCGACTGGGAAACCATGCGGGAGGCGGTTGCCGTGCTGGAAGAGTTTGCGGTGCCCCATGAGGTCCGGGTGGTTTCGGCCCACCGGACCCCGGAGCTGCTTTTTGAGTATGCCGCCGGGGCCAGGGCGCGCGGGCTCAAGGTGATTATTGCCGGGGCCGGCGGCGCCGCCCATCTGCCCGGCATGGTGGCCGCCCGCTGCAGCCTTCCGGTGTTGGGGGTGCCGGTACGTTCCAAGGCTTTGAGCGGACTGGACTCTCTGCTTTCCATTGTCCAGATGCCCGGCGGCATCCCGGTGGGCACCCTGGCCATCGGTCCGGCCGGGGCTAAAAACGCCGCCCTGCTGGCGGTGGCCATCCTGGCCAATCAGGACTCGCAACTGGCCGCCGCCCTCGATGAGTTCCGTCGGCGCCAGACCGCTGCGGTGCTGGCTGATCCCGACCCCCGCCTGCCCCTGGAGCCGGGCTTATGAAAATCGGCATTATAGGTGCCGGCCAGTTGGGGCGGATGCTGGCTCTGGCCGGCTATCCCCTGGGGCTGCGCTTTGAGTTTCTCGATCCCAACCCCCAAGCCTGCGGCGGCCAGTTGGCCCCGCTGACCGTGGCTCCCTTCGACGACCAGCGGGCCCTGGCCGAGTTGGCCGCCCGGGTGGATCTGGTCAGCTTCGAGTTTGAAAACGTGCCGGTGGCGGCTCTGCAGTTCCTGGCGGCCAGGCGGGAGGTTTATCCCGGCCCCGCGGTGCTTTCCACCGCCCAGGATCGCCTGCGGGAAAAGACTTGTTTTAACGAACTGGGTATTCCAACTCCCCGCTTCCAGGCCGTGGACAGCCGGGAGGATTTAGCGGCGGCGGTGGCGGCGGTGGGCCTGCCGGCGGTGCTTAAAACCCGGCGGCTGGGCTATGACGGCAAGGGCCAGGCCATCCTGCGGCAGGCCGCCGATCTCGACGAGGCCTGGCGCCGGCTGGGGGGGCAGGCCCTGATTCTGGAGGCCTTCGTGCCCTTTGAGCGGGAATTTTCCCAGGTGGCGGTCCGGGGCCGGAGCGGCGAGCTGGCCTTTTATCCCCTGGCGGAAAACCGGCACCGGGACGGGATTCTCCATCTTTCCCGCGCCTGTTCCCCCGATCATCCGTTGGCGGCTTTGGCGGCCGACTATACCCGGCGGGTGCTGGAGCACTTCGACTATGTCGGGGTGCTGGCCTTCGAGTTTTTCCAGGTGGCTGACGGGTTGGTGGCCAATGAAATCGCCCCCCGGGTCCACAACTCCGGCCACTGGACCATTGAGGGGGCGGTCTGCAGCCAGTTTGAAAACCATCTGCGGGCCATTCTGGGTTGGCCTTTGGGCTCCACCGCTCCCACCGGGGCGGCGGCCATGCTCAACTTTATCGGCGAGTTGCCGCCGACCGCCGCCCTGCTGGCCCGGCCCCGAGTTCATTTTCACGCCTACGGCAAAAGCCCGGCCCCGGGCCGCAAGGTGGGGCACGCCACCTTCTGGGCGCCGACCCCGGCGGAATTGGAAGCCGAACTGGCCCGGCTGGACAATTAGAACCGAACAGCCGCCCCGTGTGTTGTCGGCCCTGCTGCCGATGATTCACCCGGGCGTTCAGCCGGGACTGTGAATTTTTCTTAAGGTGAAGCCATGAGCGAAAGCCCGGAGTGGCAAAGCGATTCTCGCCTGATCCTGCTGGTTGAGGACGACCCCGGTGACGCCGCTCTGGTGATCAGGCTGCTGCGGGAGGGCTCCGGCCGACGCTACCGCCTGGAAAGGGCGGAAACCCTGGCCCTGGCTCGCGCCTTTCTGGCCGAGCAGCAGCCGGCGGTGGTGCTGCTGGATCTTTCTTTGCCCGATTCCCACGGCCTTGATACGGTCCGGGCCGTTCATGCCCTGGTGCCAGCCGTGCCCCTGGTGGTCCTCACCGGCCACGATGATCCCGATTTCGCTCTGAGCACCTTGGAGGTTGGTGCTCAGGATTACCTGGTCAAGGGCTCTTTTACCGGTGACGGCCTGCTGCGGGCGGTGCGCCACGCCGTGGTCCGGGCCGGGTTGGAGGCCAGGCATCGCAAGCTGGAGGAGCAGTTGCGCCAGGCCCAGAAAATGGAGTCGGTGGGCACCCTGGCCGGCGGCATTGCCCATGACTTCAATAATCTGCTCACCGCCATCATTGGCTATGGTCAGATCAGTCTGCTCAATCAATCAGCCGACGAGGCCCTGCGGGGCAACCTGGAGCAGATTTTGGCGGCTGCCAAGCGGGGAGCCCAGCTTACCCAGAGTCTGCTGCTCTTCAGCCGCAAGCAGGATAGCGACCGCCGGCCCGTGGAGTTGAATGCGGTCATCGGCCGGGTGGACAGATTTCTCAAAAGGGTAATTGGCGAGGATATTGATTTTCAGGTGGAGCTGGCGGCGGAACCCTTGCCCCTGCTGGCCGACGCCCATCAGTTGGAGCAGGTGATGGTCAATCTGGCCACCAACGCCCGCGATGCCATGCCTGGCGGGGGATTTTTTCGGATCAGCACCGGCCGGGTCGAGTTGGACCGGGAGTTTGTCGCTACCCACGGCGAGGGTAAGCCCGGACCCTACGCCCTGCTCACCGTGACCGACAGCGGTGAGGGGATGAGTGGGGAAACCAGGGCCCGGATTTTCGAGCCCTTCTTCACCACCAAGAAGGTGGGACAGGGTACCGGCCTGGGCCTGGCCATGGCCTATGGCATCGTTCGCCAGCATGATGGTTTTTTCAATGTTTACAGCGAACGGGACAAGGGAACCACCTTTCGGATCTACCTGCCGCTGCTGGCGGAGGCGGTGCCGGAGGCCGCCGGCGGCGAAGGCGAAAGCGAGGAGTATCCGCCCGGCGGTCGTGAGACCATCCTGATGGCCGAGGATGATCCGGCGATCCGCAACCTGACCCGTTCGGTGCTGGAACGTTTCGGTTACACGGTGCTCGAAGCCGAAGACGGCGAGCAGGCGGTGGCTCGGTTCCTGGAAAACCGCGAGTGCATCGATCTTTTGCTGTTCGACCTGATCATGCCCCGGCTTAACGGCAAGGAGGCCCTGGACGAAATTCGCCGGCTGGCCCCCAAGGTGAAATGTATCTTCGCCAGCGGCTACGCCCCGGAGTTGTTGCGGCGGAAGGTGTCTCTGGATCAGGAAACTCCAATGATCTACAAGCCCATGTCCATCAAGGATCTGTTAAGTAAAATCCGCCAGGTTCTCGATTCCTGAGGTGAACGATGTCTTCGCCCTCCCTGGAATTTGTCGCCGGTCGGCCGGTCTTGCGCGGGGATTGGACCTTGCGGGCTCTGATGCCGCAACTGGTCGCCATCCGCCGGCAGTTAGCCACCGCTCCCGCCAGCGGATGGCAGCTTGCCGGGATCAGCCGGCTGGATTCCTTCGGGGCCATTTTGCTCTGGCAGGCCTGGGGCGAGCGCTGGCCGGCGGAGTTGGAGATAAGCGCCGAGCTGCGGGAGATCATCGCCGCCACCGTTCGGGAAGGGGCCGCCGCCTTGCCCCAAGTCCGGCCTTTCGGCCCCCTGGATGCCTTGGCCATGCTGGGCGGCGGCCTGCTCTCCCTCTGGCACCATTTTGTTGATTTCGTAACCCTTTTCGGTCGTTTGCTGCTGGACTTGGTCGCCCTGGCCCCCCGCCCCGGCCAGTGGCCCCTCAAGGAGATTTCCGCCAACATCTACAAAGTCGGGGTCAAGGCCATGCCGGTGGCCGCCCTGGTGGGATTTCTGATCGGGGTGGTGCTCTCCTACCTGTCGGCCATGCAACTGCGGACCTTCGGGGCCGAAATCTACCTGATCAATATCCTGGGCCTGGGGATTATCCGCGAACTGGGGCCGGTACTGGTGGCCCTGCTGGTGGCGGGCCGTTCGGGCTCGGCCATGACCGCCCAGCTCGGGGTGATGCGGGTCACCGAGGAGATCGACGCCCTGGCCGCCATGGGCATTTCCCGTACCGTCCGCCTGGTGCTGCCCAAGGTGCTGGCCCTGGTGCTGGTGATGCCGCTGCTGGTGCTTTGGGCCTCGGGGGTGGCCCTGTTCGGCGGTATGGTTTCGGCCTTGGTCCAGCTTGATATTTCCATGGCCTATTTTATTGAAAGCCTGCCCCGGGCGGTGCCGGTGGCCAATCTTTATATCGGGCTGGGCAAGGGGATGGTTTTTGGCCTGGTGATTGCCCTGGTGGCCTGTCATTTCGGCCTGCGGATCAAACCCAACACCGAGAGCCTGGCCGCCAACACCACCGCCTCGGTGGTGACCGCCATCACCATGGTGATTTTGATCGACGCGGTTTTTGCCGTGGCCACCCGCGAAATCGGGGTGCCGTTATGATCGGCGCCAAGACGGAAAGTGGTCACCGGGCACCGCAGACTGCGACCAACAGCTCGGCGCTGCGTATCCCGGCGGGTGAGCCGGCCGCGATGGCGGCAGGATCTCGTGTCGGGAGGGGGCGTGGCCGCGTCCCCTCGCAGCCAACGCCGGTGGTGGAGCTGCGGGGGCTTACCAGCCGCTTTGGCAGCAATCTGGTGTTCGCGGGAGTGGACCTGGCCATTATGGCCGATGAAATCGTGGCCCTGGTAGGGGGCTCGGGCAGCGGCAAGACCACCATGCTCCGCCATATCATCGGGTTGAACCGGCCGGCGGCCGGCGAGGTGCGGCTGTTCGGGGAACCGCTTTTTGCCGGCGATCTTTACCGGCAGCGGGAGCGCCGCCGCCGTTTCGGGGTGCTTTTTCAGCAGGGAGCCCTGTTTTCCGCCTTCAACGTGGGGGAAAATATCGCCTTCCCCCTGCGGGAGCTGGGCGTGGTGGCCGAGGCCGAGATTAGGGCTTTGGTGGCCCACAAGCTGGCCATGGTGGAGTTGGAGCCGGAACACGCCCTGCTGATGCCGGCCGAGTTGTCCGGCGGGATGATCAAGCGGGTGGCCCTGGCTCGGGCTCTGGCCCTGGAGCCGGAACTGCTGCTGCTGGATGAACCCACCGCCGGCCTGGACCCCGATCGCAGCGCCGCCTTCGTCGAGCTGATCCGCCGGCTCCATCGCCAACTGGAGATTACCGTGGTCCTGGTCACCCACGATGTCCCCACCCTCCAGGCCCTGGCCACCAGAGTGGCGGTGCTGGCCGACCGGAAGATTGTCAGCGCCTTGCCGCTTAACGAAACCATGCAGGTGGATCACCCTTTCATCAGCCGTTTTTTCAGGGTTGAGGTCGAGGAGGGCAAGACAGGAGAGAGCCATGGAAAATCGTAGTCACGCCTTGATGGCGGGAATTTTTGCCCTGGGGTTGGGAGCGGCCATGGTCTGGGCCATCTGGTGGTTTTCCGGGGAGCGGGAGCTGACCCGCGATTATCTCCTGGTTTCCAAGGGCAATATCGGCAGCCTCAACGTCCAGGCCACCGTGCGCTATCGGGGGATGCTGGCCGGAAAGGTTACCGATATTCGGCTGGATCAAGCCGATCCTCGCCTGATTTTGATTACCATAAATATCCGTGAGGATTTGCCGGTCAGTCGCGGCACCTGGGCGATTCTTGACTCCCAGGGGGTCACCGGTATTGCCTTTATCCAGCTTGAGGATCGGGGCGATGATCCCCGGCCGCTGACCGCCCCCCCCGGCGAGCTGCCCCGGCTGGAGTTGGAGCCCAGCATTTTCAGCCGGATCAGCGATGCCGTCCTGGATGCCATGTACGGGCTGGATGCCATTGCCAATCAGTTGCAAGGTTTTTTGGGTGAGGACAATCGCCACCGGTTGGAGGGTCTGTTCCAGCGTCTGGAGGCCATTGCGGGGGGCGTGGAGGATTCCCTGGGCGAGCTGCCGGCCACCCTGCAGGCGGTGCAGGGGCTGTTGAGCCGGGAGAATCTGGCCCGGGTGGAAAATCTGCTGGCCTATCTGGAGGAAGCTGGGAGCGAGGCGGCCCCGGCGGTGGTGGAGCTGCGGGAACTGCTGGCCTCCCTGGGCGGCATGGGCCAACGCCTGGAGGAGGCGGCCGACGAGGTCCGGGGAGATTTACAAGCCGCCGGGGACGAGTTGCGGCGGGAAACCCTGCCCAAGGTGGAGGAACTGCTGACCGAAGCGGCGGCGGCCTCCCGCCGCCTGGGCCGCCTGTTGGAGGAGCTGGAAAGCTCACCCCAGCTTTTGCTGCGGGGCAGGCAACAGGAGCCCGGGCCGGGTGAGGAAGGGTTCAAGTGGTAGCGTTTTGGTGCCGAGTAAAAGCGAGCCCTGGCCGATGACAAGGGGCCGGGTAGTTGAG
>OBJA01001392.1_pt1 | contig 16885 bp, 17 predicted proteins | sample 1519751 | NCBI WGS metagenome assembly OBJA01 (sample SAMEA3881238, study PRJEB22517) | soil metagenome | biome: lake sediment; feature: soda lake sediment; material: sediment, water from around vicinity | place: India | collected 2013-12-23 | depth 3 m | reverse complement strand
CGGCCGAGATTTCGGCGATGAGCGCCAGAAGCATTTCGGCGGTGTGCACCATGTACTCGTAGTTCAGTTCGTTTGAGGCCAGCATGGTGTGGATGCCGAAGCGGCGGGCGCCGCGGGCCTTGGCCTGGCGGTAGGCCTCGACGATCTGGTCGTGAGCTACACCGTATTTCGCTTCGACCGGATTGCCGATGATGCCGTTGCCGGTGCGCCTGGGGCCGGGATTGTAGCGGAAGCAGATCAGTTCCGGCATGACCGGGACCTTGGCGATCAGCGTGATGTCGTCGAGGTTGAGGATGGCGCCGCCGTCCCCCGCCGCCTCGATGAACTCCTCCCGGCTGGTGTTGTTCGAGGTGTACATCAGGTCCTCGCCCCGGCCGCCGGCTGACCTCGAGAGACGCAGCTCGGCGATGGAACTGCAGTCGAAGCCGAAGCCCATATCCTTCATGATCGCGAGAATCTGCGGGTTGGGCAGGGCCTTCACCGCAAAGTACTCCCGGAACCGCCCGATGCCCGAAAAGGCCGCTTGCAGGCTGCGGCCGGTGGCGCGGATGCCGGCCTCGTCGTAGATGTGAAAGGGGGTCCCGTAATGCAGGGCAACGGCATTCAAGACGGGGAAGAGACGTTCTTTGTAGGATGGTGACATGGGCATGGCGGCATTCCTTATACGTTTTCCGGAAGAGGGATACGGCTGGTTTCCTTTATGGTAGACAACACTGTTTCGGTCTTGGTGGCAATGACGCCGTCGATGGCGGCGATCCGCTCCTGCAGCAGGAGGCTGAGCGAGGCGGTATCGGCGGTCCTGACCTTCACCAGGTAGCAGTCGTTGCCGGAAACGAAATGCACCTCCTGCACCTCGGCGATCCGGGAGAGCTTCCTGCCTACCTCGCTGCAGGCGGCGGTAGTGGTCTGGACGTGGACGAAGGCAACCTGGGAGCGGCGGAAATGAAGGGGATTGAGGCGAACCTCGTAGCCGTCGATGATGCCCTGCTTTTCCAGTTTCCTGATCCTTTCGAGGACTGCGGACGGCGCGAGACCCACCTGCCGCGATACCTCGATGTTCGGGATCCGGGCTTTTTCCTGCAGGATTTTCAGAATTTCCAGGCTGATCGCGTCCATTTGTCCTCCTTGTTGGCAGTAATGAATATATTCTTACAGTACTATCTGGTCAAGAATATTGTTCTGAAAAATTAAATAAAACGTGAAAAAATTCTGTGAAACTTGATTTTACCCGACATGTTCCAATACCGTTAACTGAAATGGATGGACCACCCCTATTTTTCCCCTCGGAACGCCGAGTTTGTATCACCAACGCTCCAGCGTGAAGCGCAGCTGCACTCCTCGGGTTAGCGGCATTGGGCCGACCCTGCGGCAGGGCGAGGTGCAAGGGCTGCAAGCATGGCGGGGAGGAGCGCCAAACCCTCTTCGTTTGAGGATCCTCCCTTGATTTTCCAAATATTTTTTGATACCAGACAAAAGAGGATAGAGAGAAATGGACAGAGTGGTCCGAAGGTGATTCCTATCACACAATTCTGCCGAAAGGAGAAGCGGCATGTCATATTCCATCACACCCCTGCTCACCGGAGTGCGTAACCCGGATCAGGGGATAATGACCTATCAGAAGGGCTATGGGACGAGGATCTGGCTGCCGATCTGGGCCTTTCTGGTCCGGGGGAATGGACTTAACATCCTGGTGGACACGGGACTTGACGAAAACGAACTGTTCACGCCGGAGCAGTTCATCCAGGAAACGGGCATGGAACCGGCCTCGCTGGTCGACTGCCTGGCCGGCCGCAATCTGACCGTACGGGACATCGATATCGTCATCAATACTCATCTGCATGACGATCACTGCGGCAATAACCAGTTGTTCAAGGGGGCAAAATTCTACACCCATCGGAGCGAGATCGATTTCTGCCATTCGCCCCATCCCATCGATCACCGCTACGACTCATATTTCATCGAAGATATCGAGTTCATCAACGTCGAAGACGGCGCGGAGATCGTCCCCGGCATCCGGGTCCTCCATTCGCCCGGACACAGCCCCGGCGGGCTCTCGGTCGTGATCGAGACGGCGGAGGGGCCGGCGGTGATCACCGGTTTCTGCTGCAACCGGGAGAATTTCCCGGCCAATGGTCCCGCCGTCTGCCCGGGGGTGCATCTGGACGCGGTGGCTGCCTGGGAGTCTATCCAGCGGGTGAAGGCGCTTGGCGCGAGGATCCTGCCGCTGCACGATCTGAGTCTGAAGAAGATCGGCGACTGAGTGAAGCGGCGGAGCGGTTGCCAGGCGCGGAGCCGGAGGGCCGGTGGATCTTATCGCCTCTGATGCACCGTATCCTCTACGGCTTTATTATGTAAAAGGGGTTCTATGTGACCACGATCACCATCATCATTCCCACTCTCAACGAAGCTGAGAATGTCGATATCTTATTGGAGGAGATTCTGCAGGTCCGGCGGGACTCTCAGCTTGAGTTCGAGGTGCTTTTCGTCGATTCGGCCTCGCTGGACGGGACCGGGGACCGGGTTGAGGCCTGGCAGGACCGGGGGTGGGTCCGACTGCTTCGGCGGGGTGTCAATGTAGGGCTGGCCGGCGCGGTGATCGCCGGGGCAAAGGCCACCGAGGCAAGATTGGTGGTCGTCATGGATGCCGATTTGAGCCATCCTCCGGAGGCAATTCCCAACCTGCTCGCGCCACTGCTCGCCGGCACCCATGACATGGTGATCGGCAGCAGATACGTCGCTGGAGGGGCTACTCCCGACTGGCCGCTGTCCCGCAGGTTATCTTCCAGGCTTGCCACCATCCCTGCCCGGATGTTCTGCAAAGTCAAGGATCCGCTGGCCGGCTTCTTCGCTGTTGAACGGCGGCGGCTGGTGGAGCTGCCCGGAGAGGTGCCGGGCTTCAAGATCGGTTTGGCAATCCTCGCCGAGTACAACCCCGAGCTGCGGGTCAAGGAGATCCCCATCGTCTTCCGGGATCGGGACTTCGGTGAGTCGAAGATGAACCGCAGGGTGGTCCTCGATTACCTGCGTCAGCTGATCGGCCTCGGCCTGCGTCGCCTGTTCAGACGGTGAAGTCCTTCTGTCCGCCGCCTTCGGCAAGATTCTTCGGATCGAGCAGGCGGCGCAGTTCTTCTTCCGGGATATCGGTCCGTTCTAGGGCCACATCGAGGACAGGCCGTTTCTCTTGTTGGGCAATCTTGGCAATTTCTGCCGCCTTCAGGTAGCCGATCACCGGATTGAGGGCCGTCACCAGGATGGGGTTCAGGGCAAGCGCCCGGCTGTAGGCCTCGCGGTTGACCTTCATTCCGGCTATCGCCTTCTCTCCCAGGGCCAGGGCGCTGCCTGCCAGAAGATCGATGGATTCGAGAACCTTGGCCGCCGCCACCGGCAGCATGGTGTTAAGCTGGAAATTGCCGCCCAGACCAGCCAGGGCGATAGTGGTATCGTTGCCGATCACCTGGGCCGTGGCCATGAGGACCGCCTCGGGAATCACCGGATTGACCTTGGCAGGCATGATACTCGAGCCGGGCTGGAGGGCGGGCAGGATGATCTCGCCGAAGCCGGAGAGCGGCCCGGAATTCATCAGCCGCAGATCGCCAGCGATCTTGGCCAGGGCGACCGCGCAGGACTTCAGGTGGCCGGAGAACTCCACCACCGTATCGAGGCTGCTGATCCCCTTGTAGAGCGAGGGGGCCTGGGTGAAGGCCAGGGTGGTCTCCTGGCTGAGCAGGGCGATAGCCCGAGCCGCGAACTCGGGATGACAGTTGACGCCGGAACCGACAGCAGTACCGCCCAGCGGCAGCCGCTGCAGCCTTTCCAGGCTTTTTTCGAAGCGTTCGATGCACTCATCCACCTGTGCGGTCCAGCCGGCCAGCTCCGACTGCAGGTAGATCGGCAGGGCGTCCATGAGATGGGTTCGGGCGGTCTTGATGACGTCATGGTGGGCGGCCCCGCAGGTCCGGATGGTTGCTGACAGTTCGCCCAGGGCCGGCAGCAGGGAGCGGCTGATGGCTAGTGCCGCGGCCAGGTGGAGGGCAGTGGGGATGACATCGTTACTGCTCTGGCCGAGATTGACGTGATCGTTCGCTGAGAGCTCGACGCCCTGGGCGCGGACGATGCCGACGATGACCTCGTTGACATTCATGTTGGTGCTGGTGCCGCTGCCTGTCTGGTAGACGGGTACCGGAAACTGCTCGACCGGCCGGGTAGTCAAGAGGGCCGACACGGCGGCAACGATCAGCTGGGCAGAGTTTTCCGGCAGAAGTCCCAGTTCGCCGTTGGCCCGGGCTGCGGCCGATTTGATCAACAGGACTGCCTCGAGAAAGCTCCAGGGCATGGGCTGACTGGAGATGGTGAAATTCTGTACCGCTCGCTGGGTCTGGGCCCCGTAAAGGGCGTGCGCCGGCACGCCCACTTCTCCCATGCTGTCTTTTTCTATGCGATTTTCCATAGGTATCCCCGTCTATCCTTGAGTTGGTCTCGTTCGGTTGGGGTGGCGCCGGAACTGCTGTTTATTCTCTTCTCTGTGGACCGTCGCTCCTGGTCAGTTTCTGCAGGAGGCTGCCAAGGGTCTGCTGTTCTTCTTCCGTCAACACCGCCATTCGGGTGGCGAGGATTTCCGTGTGGACCGGCAGGATCCGGTCGATCAGTCTCCGCCCTTTGTCGGTGAGATGGATGGCATAGTATCTCTTGTCCTGCGCACTCAAGACCCTGACGACCAGCCCGGCTTTTTCGAGGTTGTTGATGATGGTGGTGATATTGCCGGGCGATTTGAGGATCCTTGCCGCCAGTTCCTTCTGGGATATCGGTCCGAGCAGCGCCAGTGATTCGAGAATGCCGAACTGACTTACGGTCAGCTGGTTTTGAATGTGTTTGTGAATATCGCTTGCCACATTGTTCGAACAGCGCATCAGCTTGCTGAAGGTGTCCAGCGCCAGATTTTGTTTCTTACCGCTTTGCGAATGGATCATACTGTACACTCCGAGTCTCGATTTGATATCAAACTATGTTCGAAGTGCCCTGCTGTCAATTACAATGAAGTCTTAGGATGTTCTGGCATCCGCCGAATATGGTTTGTCTCTGTCACTCCCGTGAAGGATACTCTCTTCGATCGGATATTGCTGCGGGAGGGCGATGCGGGGGGCGAAGGGCGGGGCGGAATGGTGAGGAAGGTGTGCCGGTCGCGGTAGGGCGACCGGCACAGGGCGGACTACTTCCTCCAGAGTCCGTGCAGATTGCAGTAGGCTCTGGCGCTGACGCTTTCGGCAGCAAGCGGGAAAAACGCTGCGGGTTTGTCTTCCGGATTGAGGAACTGGCGGTAGACGGCATCTCCCGCGATGACCTCGATCCATTCGATAAAGTGGGCCGCGGTCATGGGATGATCCACCGAGCCGACGGTTACCTGCCAGCCGCCGTCCTTTCTAACCAGGACCGGAACGTGTTTTTCCACGGCCGCATCGGTAGTGTTCTCTTTCTGCATCGTCATCTGCTGCCCGCAGCACATCATTTCCGCGCCGCCCGCGGTCAATACTTCAGCAATATTCCCACAAATTTCGCATTTATAGACTGCCATTTTCTGCGCCATCCGATTTCCTCCTCGATAGAAGTTGGTAATTCCGCAGAAGAGATGAGCCGGCCCATGACAGATTAATAAAAACTGAGCGAATTCATCTATCTGCTTAGTAATAGGTGGTGACGTGCAAACTTTGACAGATTATTTTAATCATGCATTATTGACATGCAAATATTTTAACCCAAAATAGAGAGAAATAATCATTTCCAGCTATCAATCGGTAACAAAATCTGAATGTTGCTTTTCAGCGATGAAAAGTTATGCTACCCTTCTGCGCAAGGGTGTATCTCTCTTCGAGGAGGTTCATCGGAGCGGTAAGACAAGAAAACTAAAAGAAATTCTATGAGGTGAGGTTACAAATCCCGGCTTTGGCCGCCAGCAACCAGGGAAAATTTCATTGAAGGAGAATCTATGCTGAAGAAAAACATCCAGAAGGTAATCGCCGGAGTCGGCTGCATCCTGCTCGGCTCTCTCGCGAACGTGCAGGCCGCTCAGTACGATCACGAAGTGCAGGACAGGAACATCACTTTCGCCTGGAAGGTGGACGGAGACAGGCTGGCGGTAAAGTTGTCGGCGAAGACTACAGGCTGGGTAGGAATCGGTTTCAATCCGAGCAGGATGATGAAGGACGCGAATTTCATCCTGGGTTTCGTGAAAGACGGCAAGCCTGAAATCACCGACGATTTCGGCGACACCAACAACAATCACAGCCCGGACACCACACTGGGCGGCACAGACGATGTAACACTGGTCGGCGGCAGCGAGGAAGGGGGGATGACCACCGTCGAGTTCACCATGCCGCTGCAATCCGGGGACAAGTATGACGGAGAGATTGACGTGGAAGGCGACACCATCGTGCTGCTGGCCTATGGTGGAGCCCGCGACAGCTTCAAAACCAAGCACCAGTACCGGACGACCTTGAAGGTCAACCTGAGCACCGGTGCTTCGCAGAAGGCCAATTGACCGGGATGACACATGACCACGTTGCGAACTCCAATCATAATTCTGGTCATGTGTCTCGGTTTGGCGGGATTTTCCTTGACCTGCCGGGCAGCAGACGGTTCGGGGCTTCTTGAACAGAGCAAGCAGCTCATTTCCGCCGAAACTCCGGAGAGCGGAGAGTGGATTGAAGAAAAAGCCGGGCAATACCTGCCGCTCGATCTTGTCTTCACCGATGAAAGGGGCAAGACCGTCCGGCTCGGCGAGATCATCGACCGGCCGACGATAATCCTGCCGATCTATTTCTATTGCCCGGGTATTTGCAGTAGAAATCTCGCCAACCTGGCCATTGCCCTGAACAATCTCAATTTTCAGCCAGGCAGGGATTTCCGGGTCATCGCCCTCAGTTTCGACGAGCGCGAGGATTATCGGGATGCGGCCCAGGCGAAGAGAAACTATGTGAAGATTCTGGACGAGGGGTGGCCGGCGGACGAATGGTTCTTTCTGACCGGTGACGAGGAAGCCATCAAGGCGGCCACCGACGCTGTCGGCTTTCGCTTCAAGCGGGTCGATGACGAAACCTTCATCCATCCGGCGGCACTGATGGCCATCGCCGGGGACGGTAAGATCATCCGCTATGTCTACGGTTCCTTTCTCGCCGGAGACATCGACATGGCCCTGTCGTCGGCCCGGAGCGGCACGGTGGCCCGCTCCGTCCGGCGACTGCTGGATTTCTGTCTCACCTACGATCCGAGGACCAACAGTTCGGTATTCCAGGCAGTGAAAATAACGATCCTGGGAATTTTCGGTTTGGGCCTGGCATTCCTCTGGCTTTATTACCGGGGGAGGGGGCGCAAGGGCCGGAAGACCGAGGACCGGTGCAGCCGGGCGGCGGATCGAGCAAACAGCACTACACGGGAAAAACAATCATGACCGCGACTCAATCGTTTTATGAAACCCCGGCGCCGCCAGGTCTCACGGGCATAAAGGCCTGGCTCCTCACCCATGACCATAAGCGGTTGGGACTGATGTATCTGGCTGCCGTTTTCTTCTGGTTGATGATCGCCCTCTTCGCAGGCCTCCTGCTCAGGACCGAGTTGATGAGCCAGGGGCGGACGATCATGGGGCCCGAAATGTATAATGCGCTGTTCACCCTGCACGGGGTGGTGATGGTCTTTCTCTTCATGATTCCGGCGATCCCGGCGATCTTCGGCAACTTCTTTCTGCCTATCCAACTGGGCACCGACGACGTCTTCTTCCCGCGGCTGAACCTGTTCAGCTGGTATCTTTTCATGCTGGGCAGCCTGTTTGCCGTCGTCTCTCTCTTTACCGGCGAGGGCTTTCCCGACACCGGCTGGACCTTCTACGTACCCTTCAGCATCGAAAACACCGCCAATGTCGGGCTTACGGTAACCGCGGCCTTCATCCTCGGCATGTCCTCGATGCTTACCGGCCTGAACTTCGTCACCACCTTTCACCGCATGCGCGACGAGAGGATGGGCCTGATGCAGATCCCGCTCTTCACCTGGTCCCTCTATGCCACCGCCTGGGTGCAGATCCTGGCCACGCCGGTCATCTCCATCACCCTGGTCCTGGTGGTGCTCGAACGGTTTCTGCATATCGGCCTCTTCGACCCCGACAAGGGCGGAGACCCTCTGCTCTACCAGCACATGTTCTGGATGTACTCCCATCCGGCGGTCTATATCATGATCCTTCCGGGGATGGGAGTGATCTCGGAGATCATTCCGGTCTTTTCGCGCAAGTCGATCTTCGGATACAAGGCCATCGTCTGGTCTTCCATGGCGATCGCCATCGCCGGGTCGCTGGTCTGGGCGCACCATATGTACACCAGCGGCATGAGCGACGTGTCGGTCTTCGTCTTTTCGCTCCTGACCTTTTTGGTCGCCATACCTTCGGCGGTCAAGGTCTTTTCCTGGGTGGCGACCATGTACAAGGGATCGATCGAACTCAGCCCGCCGCTGCTCCTTTCGCTGATCTTCATCTACCTGTTCAGCGTCGGCGGCCTCACCGGCCTGGTGCTGGGGGCGGCCGGCACCAATATCCATGTCCACGATACCCATTTCGTGGTCGCCCATTTCCATTTCGTCATGTTCGGCGGCACCGGCTTCGCCTTTTTTGCCGCTCTCCACTATTGGTGGCCGAAGATGTTCGGCATCATGTACAACCTGCGGACGGCCAATATTGCCGCAGTGTTGACTACCGTCGGCTTTATCTTCCACTACATCCCCATGCTGATCCTCGGCCTGCAGGGGATGCCCCGGCGCTACTACGATTACCTGCCGCAGTTCGAGACCGGCAATTTCCTCGGCGGCTTCGGCGGCTATCTCATGGTGTTCGGCATCGTGCTGATGTTCATCAACCTGGCGATGAGCTTCAGAAAGCCTGTCACCGCCCCGGCCGACCCGTGGGGGGGGACGACTCTGGAATGGAAGGTGCCTTCCCCGCCTCCGGTGCATAATTTTCCTGATACACCGGAAATCATGGATTTTCCGTACGATTTTAGAGAAGTCGTCAGAAAATAACCAAACTGTGGCGAGAGGAGAAAGGGGATGAGCGCGCGGATCGACGATACCGGGATCAAAATCGGCATGTGGCTGTTTCTCTATTCGGAGATAATTCTGTTCGGCGGCCTTTTCGTGCTGTATGCGGTGTATTTTCATCAATATCCGGAATATTTTGCCGCCGGCGGCAAGGAACTCGACCGGGTCATCGGAGCGTTGAACACCATCGTCCTCCTGGTGTCGAGCTTCACGGTCGCCGCCTCGATCACCGCCATTCAGCGGGATGCCAGGAAGCACGCCATTCTCTTTCTGATTTTTTCGATTTTATGCGGCTTTATTTTCCTCGTTAACAAATACTTTGAGTGGGGGGCAAAGTTCAGCCACGATATCTATCCGAACTCCGAGACACTGGTGAACGGGGAGCCGGGCCTCAATATCTTTTTCGGCCTTTATTACGTGATCACCGGGCTGCACGGGCTGCATGTCATCATCGGCATGGTTCTCCTCTCCGTCAGCCTTGCCCTTGTCCTGATTGGGAAGGTGAATAAATCCAGATTCGCCATGCTGGACAATTCCGGCCTCTACTGGCATCTGGTCGATCTGATATGGATTTTCGTCTTTCCGCTGTTTTATCTGGTGCTATAGGAGGCAGAATGAAGAACGTACCGCTCCGAAAGGATGATGATAAAAGGGGGCCGGAAGAAACGCATCATGTATTGGGCTACCGCCAGCTCGGGGCCGTGCTGGGGGTGCTGCTGGTGCTGACTGTCCTAACCGTCGGCGTGTCATACGTGCACCTCGGGTTCTTGAACGTGCCGGTGGCGCTTGCCATCGCCTGCACCAAGGTGACCTTCGTGCTGCTGTTTTTCATGCACCTGAAATACGAGGGCCCGATCATTGTCATTTCCTTTCTCAGCACGGTAGCCTTTCTGGTGATCATGATCGGCTTCACCTTCTGGGATGTGGCTTTCAGATAACAGGCGGAGAATCTTATGACCATGCCCACTCCTGTACAAGAGGTAGATCAGGCTTTCTGGTACATCCTGGGAGTTTCCATTGTCCTGTTGTTCGGCATCACCGCCGTCATGGTCTATTTCGTGGTCCGGTTCCGGCGAAGCAGGAATCCGGTGCCGAGCGATATCAGGGACAACTACAAGCTGGAGATCATCTGGACCGTCGTCCCCACGCTCATCGCCCTGTCGATGTTCTACATCGGCTGGACTTCCTATCTCGGCCTGCGGACGGTTCCGGAGGATGCCATGGAAGTCCTGGTCGAAGCGCAGAAGTTTTCCTGGCTCTTCGTCTACGAGAACGACAAGGAGAGTGAGAATGAGCTGGTGGTGCCGAAGGGAAGGGCGATCAAGCTGAACATCACCTCGGTCGATGTCGTGCACAGTTTCTTCCTCCCGGCATTCCGGGTCAAGGTTGATGCGGTGAAAGGGATGCCGACCTATGCCTGGTTCTATGCCGACGAGCTGGGGGAATACGATATCCAGTGTACCGAGTACTGCGGCGTCGACCATTGGGCCATGGTGGCCAAACTGCGCATTGTCTCGCCGGAGGACTTCGAGGCATGGCTGGCCGAGGACGGCGATTGAGACGGCGGGAGAGGCTTTGGCGCGTCACCCGGCTTCCATGACCGCCAGATTCCAGCTGGCCAAGGTGCCGCTGTGCCTGTTCATCGGCTGCGCCGCGCTCTTTGGCGCGCTGATGGCGAGTCCGGCACTCTCTTCGCCGGCAGTCCTGGTTGCCGCCGGTGTTTTCCTGGTGGCAACGGGCGCCGCCAGTCTGAACAGCCTGCAGGAGCATCGGCTGGACGGCCGGCTGGCCCGGACCAGAAACAGGCCGCTGCCCACCGGACGCCTCAGCCGGGCCCAGGCCGGCAGGCAGGCTCTGGTTCTCCTCCTCTCGGGTCTTTTCACAGTTGCCTTCGGCGCGGAGGACATTTTACCGGTGGCGGTGACCGCCGGGGCCGTTCTCCTCTACAACGGCATGTACACTCCTCTCAAGCAGAGAACTGTCCTGGCCATCGTGCCGGGCGCCCTGTGCGGAGCCTTGCCCGCCTTAATCGGCTGGCTCGCCGGGGGAGGGGGGATCGACTCCACCGCCATGCTGGTCGTCACGCTCTTCGTCCTCTGGCAGATCCCCCATTTCTGGCTGGTCCTGCTCGGTTACCGTGACGACTACGCCGGCAGCGACCTGCCCAACCTGCTCAATCAGCTGCCGGAAAAGAGTGTGAAACGGCTGCTGATCACCTGGATCGGCGCCCTCTCTTTCGTGATGCTGATGTTCGCAATCCTGCCTTTTCCGCTGTGGATGGGGGTTCGTTATGGGGTGATCGCCAACGGTCTCCTCCTGCCGGCAATCTTCTGGTATGGCCTGGCCATGCGCAACATCACCAATTACAGGTTTTTGTTCATTGTCCTGAACTCCAGTCTGATGGTCCATATGGTGCTGCTGGGTTCAGGACGGATGACAGGGCAGTGAAACCGGCAGGTGGGCCGGGGACAGAATGGAATTCCGTCCCCTCGGAGGGAGAAGTGCCTGGAGCTCAGCCCTTGTTGTGATGGGCGGTGAGGTATTCGGCCACGCCCGCCGCGGTGGGTTTCATCGCCTCCTCACCTTTCTGCCAGTTGGCTGGGCAGACTTCCCCATACTTCTCGGTGAACTGCAGGGCGTGGAGTACACGCAGGGCCTCGTTGACACTCCTGCCAAGAGGCAGATCGTTCACCACCATGTGCCGGACAATTCCTTCCCGATCGATCAGGAAAAGACCCCGCAGGGCAACACTGCTGTTCATCAACACTTCGTAGGAACGGGAGATCGATTTATCCAGGTCGGAGACCAGAGGGAATTTGATCTGGCCGATGCCGCCATCGCTTACTCTGGTGTTCTTCCAGGCCAGATGGGAATAGGCCGAGTCGATGGAGATGCCGATGATCTGGCAGTTGTTATCCTCGAATTCTCCGATTGCCTGATTGAAAGCCAGGATTTCCGAGGGGCAGACAAAGGTGAAGTTGAGGGGGTAAAAAAACAGCAGGACGTACTTGCCGCGATAATCCGAGAGACGGAAATCTTCCTTGAAGGAATTGTCGGGCATGACTGCGGTGGCGGTGAAGTCGGGGGCTGGTTGGGTAACTATGAGACTCATTGTGGTATCTCCTGTTCAGTTGGGCTAATGCGGGCTGACGTCCGCAATCCAAGGGTTGTTTCCCCTCCCACAGCAGAGGGGGTAAGCACCTTCACGATTCATTCTCAAAAACAAGGACGGGAACTTCCAAGGTAAGAATGAGAGGCATTCCAGCATTATGGGCTTCCAAAAGGAATTAGAGAAGTACAACATTTCTGCCGAAAAAGGAGGCTGTAACGGAGAAATAGAAAATTCCATTACAGCCTGGCGATTTCAGTCTGCTTTCCAGAAAGCTTCCTTTTCCGCGCCGCACAAAGGACAGACCCAATCGTCGGGAAGGTTTTCCCAGGCCGTACCTGCTTCAACGCCGTTATCTTCATCGCCGATCGCCGGATCATAGATGTAACCGCACGGACATTCCCATTTCTGCATGTTTGCCTCCAATAGAAGTAATAGTTAATGATAATTATTATTATCTGATTCCAAGTATAGCCGATAGCCGGCAGGAGTCAATACTAAATTGCAAAAAAAATCTTCAGCCGGTTACTTATACCTGGCGATGATGGCCTTGGCCGGGATCAGCGCGGTTGCCGTGGCGGAGACGATATTGCCTGCGACTCCCGGGCCGTCGCCGGCCACGAAGCAGCCTTTGACCGCGGTCTCCAGGTCTCTGTCGGTGCTTACCTGGGTGGCAAAGAACTTGATCTCGGGGGCATAGAGCAGGGTCTCGTCATTGGCGACGCCGGGAATCACCTGATTGAGCTGAGCCAGGCCGTCCATCAGGTTGGTGAGGATCCGTTCCGGCAGGGCCATGGCGATATCGCCGCAGGTGACGCTCTTCAAGGTGGGTTCGATATAGCTGTTTTTGATCCGGCTCCAGGTCGACCTTCGGCCTCGCTTCAGGTCACCGTAGCGCTGAAGGATGGGTTTGCCGCCGCCGATGAGGGTCGCCAGCTTGCCGATGGATTCCCCGTAGGCCTGGTTGTTCTCGACCGGGTCGGTCAGGACCACCTTGGAGAGGAAGGCGAAGTTGGTGTTGGCCGATTTCTGGTCCATGTAGGCATGGCCGTTGACGCAGACGAAGTTCTGGTAGTTTTCCAGGGCGACATAGCCGCCGTAGTTGGTGCAGAAGGTCCGGGTCTGGTCGTCGTACTTTGAGGTCCTGACGAAGAAGGTGGGATCATAGATGGTGGAGCAGAGATCCTGCATGATCTCGTTATGCACTTCCACCCGTACCCCCACCTCTATCCCGCGTTGGGATACGTCTATGCCGTGTTCCCGCGCCACTCCAGCCACCCATTCGGCCCCGACCCGGCCAGGCGCGAGGATAACGTTGTCCGCCAGGTAGGTGCCCCGATTGGTCTTCACGCCTCGCACTGCGCCGTCTTCGACGATGATTTCCCTCGCTTCCTCGGAATGGTGAAAAATCACTCCTTTGTCTGCGACGTAATCTGCCATCCTGGCGATATGGCCGGGAAGATTGTCGCTGCCCAGGTGCTTCTGCCTGATGATCAGCAGATCGATCCCCTGCTTGCGAGCGTCCTTACGAATATCGAGGGCTTTGGCCATATCGGTGGGAAAGACCCTGCCATCCATGCCGAAATGGTTGAAAATCTCCTCCGTCTCGTTTATCAGGGCCATGGCCGCCGAGACGTCGAGAAACTGGGTGAGATCCGTCTTGCCCAGTTTATGGATGAAGTTCAGCTTGCCGTCGGAAAAAAGCCCGGCCCCGCCGATCCCGCAGAGGATATTGCAGGGCCGGCATTTGATGCAGCCCGAATCCTTGATCGGGCACTTTCGCTTCAAAGGGGCCTTGCCTTTTTCGATCACCAGCACCTTGAGGTCCGAATGCTCGCTCAGGTAGTAGGCGGCGAAGAGGCCGGCGGGGCCGCCGCCGACGATAATTACGTCATAACCTGCATCTGATTTTCGCTTTGCGGAATTCAAGAGGGCTCCCTTGCGGCGGACCTTGGTGGAGAGGATTTATCTTTCAACTGCGCCGTAATCCTGGCCGGCTGTCCAGGAGAGAGTCAGAGCCAGGAAGAGCACCTTGTCCATTTATTGTGCTGCAGTCCGGGCGTCGATACGGCGACGGCAAGCTGCGTTCTCGCAGCCTCCCGTCGACATAGAGAAATCATTCCGAGAGGGCCGCAGAGGCCGTCGCGGCCGAGGGTTCGGCCGGTGATCCGGCCGCGGCAAGGCCATAGGCCATTCGCACCTTGGTCTCGATTTCCGAGACCATGTTCGGGTTGTCTGTCAGGAATTTCTTGGAGTTTTCCCGGCCCTGGCCGATTCGCTCTTCTTTGTAGGAGAACCAGGAACCGCTCTTTTCCACGATCTCCAACTGGGTGGCGAGATCGAGAAGATCGCCGATCTTGGATATTCCTTCGCCGTAGATGATATCGAACTCAGATTCCTTGAAGGGCGGGGCAACCTTGTTCTTGACCACCTTCACCTTGGTTCGGTTGCCGATGATATCCTGGCCGTCCTTGATCTGGCCGATTTTGCGGATGTCGAGCCTGAGTGACGAATAGAATTTCAGGGCGTTGCCGCCGGTGGTGGTCTCCGGATTGCCGAACATGACCCCGATCTTCATGCGGATCTGGTTGATGAAGATGAGCACGGTGTTGCTGCGGTTCAGCACCCCGGTGAATTTGCGCATGGCCTGGGACATCAGCCGGGCCTGGAGTCCGACATGGGCGTCGCCGACATTGCCGTCGATTTCCGCCTTGGGCACAAGCGCTGCCACCGAGTCGATGACGATGACGTCGACGCCGCCCGAACGGATGAGGATCTCGGCGATCTCCAGGGCCTGCTCGCCGAAATCCGGCTGGGAGATGAGCAGGTTGTCGATATCGACGCCCAGACGCTGGGCGTAGCTGGTGTCCAGGGCGTGCTCGGCGTCGATGAAGGCCGCGGTGCCGCCGGCTTTCTGGGCATTGGCCACCACATGGAGGGCGAGCGTCGTCTTGCCGGAGGATTCCGGCCCGTAGATCTCGGTGATCCGGCCCTTGGGAAAGCCGCCGACGCCGAGGGCGATGTCGAGGCTCAGGGCCCCGGTGGGGATCACCGGCACGTTTTCGGTCTCCTTGGAACCGAGACGCATGATGGAGCCCTTGCCGAACTGCCTCTGGATCTGACTGATCGCGTTGTCGACGCTGCTCATTCTATCTTTGTTAGCGCTGATGGCCATACTTTTCTCCGAAATGTTTGATTTCCAATACATACGCCATGCCGAGAATAGATCCCGGGACTGCTGCCTCAGGGGGAACCAAAGGGATCAACCCGCTGGGAGCCTGTCGGGCTATGCCCTTTTCCCATATCTTCGTTAAATTCGAAAAAAATTATCCTCGGAATATTCACTATATGCCTCCGGTAATTTTTTCGATCGAGGAAAAAATTACTATAATCCGACAGCTTCCTAGTATTTACCATAACCCGGACAATAAACAAAAATCTTAAAAAATTTATTTTCCTGGCGACGATCCGGGATTTTTTTTCTGGAGAAGATATTTCCGCACCAGATCGAGCCCGCTTTGGGCGCTGATCTCACGGATCTGCTCGCGATTTCCCGAAAAGTGAAACCTGGTGACCCAGTTTTCCTCGGCGGTGGCGATGGCAATGTATACCGTCCCCACCGGTTTTTCCTCGGTTCCGCCAGCCGGCCCGGCGATGCCGGTCACCGCCAGCGCTATGTCGGCGCCGCTGCGCTTGCGCACGCCCACCGCCATAGCCTCGGCTACCTCCCTGCTGACGGCGCCGCAGGCTTCCAGCATCTCGGGGGAGACGCCCAGATATTCCGTCTTCAGCTCGTTGGCATAGGCGACCACGCCGCCGAGGAGATAGGCGGAACTGCCGGGGGTATCGGTGATCTTGCTGCTGATGAGGCCGCCGGTGCACGATTCGGCCACGGTGAGCTTGAAATTCCGCTCGACGAGGAGCTTGCCGACCACCATCTCCATGCTGTCCCGGTCGTGGCCGTAGATGGCGTCGCCCAGCACCGTCGATATCGCCTGGCACGAGGACTTGAACAGGCGCCGGGCATTGTTGTTCTTCTTGTCCCGCACGATAAGGCTCAGATGCACCTCGGGGAAAACCGGATAATAGCCGATGTGGGCGTCGGGGCTGAGGTCCAGGGTGGCGATGCGGCGGTTGACCTCGGTCTCCGGCAGGTTGAAGATGCGGAAGATCCGCTGGTAGGTCGCCAGCCGGTGGTCTTTCTGCCAGGTCGCCAGCTTCGGCAGTACCTCCTCCACCAGGAGGAGCTTCATCTGGCTGGGGATGCCGGGCAGGAAAAAGATCGGCTTGTCGTCGTGGATGAGCTGGTAGCCCGCCATCCGCGATGCCGGATTGAGGGCCTCCGCCCCCGACGGCAGCCAGGCGAGCTTTTCCAGCTGACTGACCGGAGTGTTGGTGATGTCGTCCAGATGGGCCCGGATGTTGGAGAGAATCTCGAAGTTGGGCATCGTCGGGCGGTTCAGGGCCTTGGAAACCGCCTCGTTGGTCAGGTCGTCGTCGGTTGTGCCGAGGCCGCCGGTGACCAGCACGGCATCGGCGCGGTTCAGCGCCTGCTTGAGGGCCTCGCCGATGAGGTGGGGGGTGTCGCCGATGGTGTTCATGGCCGAAATCTCATACCCCGCCTCAAACAGGTTCCGGGCGGCAAAACTGCTGGTGGTGTTGAGGATCCGGCCGGAAGTGAGCTCGTCGCCGATGGCGATGATTTCA
>OBJA01001391.1_pt1 | contig 16890 bp, 15 predicted proteins | sample 1519751 | NCBI WGS metagenome assembly OBJA01 (sample SAMEA3881238, study PRJEB22517) | soil metagenome | biome: lake sediment; feature: soda lake sediment; material: sediment, water from around vicinity | place: India | collected 2013-12-23 | depth 3 m | reverse complement strand
AGGCAATCCTGGCGGATCACCCGCTCGTCCAGGGTGAACATGGAGGGCATCAGCGGCCGGGTGGTGCGGATCTCATCGCCCACCGTGCGGAAGAACCGCGCCCCGACCTCATCCCCCTGCTCGTCCCAGGCCTCCAGCCGTACATCGTTCGGGTTGCGCACCCGGCCCAGGGCCGTGCCGGCGGGCAGCTCGCGGAAATTGAGGTGGTCGAGGTCGGGGCTGAAGCGGATGTCATGGTCCACATCGGCGAAGCCGAAGCTCAGGCGCGCGGGCACCTTCACCGTGGCGACGGTATGGAACAGGTCGAGGTCGTGTTGCGGCACCGGGGCATCGGGCAACTCGTGCAGGCGCAGGCAGGCATCGAGGAACTGCTCGGCATGCTCGGCGCCGAGGGCCTGGTCGGACTTGCCGCATTCCACCGTCACCGCCGGACAGAGCCCCGCAAAGGCCATGGACTGCACCCCCAGCGGGCGCAGGAAGTACACCACCGTGCGGCTGAACAGGGTGGCCAGGCGCAGGAAGCGGTGCTCGACCCGGTTGACGCAGGCGTAGTGGGGATTGAGGCCGGTATTGTTGTGCACGTCCACGCTGGCGAACACGCGCCGCGCCCGCATGTCCTCCACGACGCGCGCCATCATCGCCGCCTCGGGACTGTCCGGCGCCGCGGTCCCGGGCCAGACCCGGTTGTAGTCGGGCTGGCCATCGAGGCGGCGCAGGCGGTAGCGCGCCGCCGCCACGTTGCCGATGAACCAGGACAGGCCGCGCGGCAGCTCGCGACCGCCGGCATGACGACGCAGCAAGGCCTGCACCGCCTGCAGGCCCGACGGTTCGTTACCGTGCAGCAGGGTGGACACGAACAGCGGCTCGGGTATGGCGCCCGGCAGGTGGATCAGCGTGGGGCCGCCCAGCAGGTCCTCCAGTTCTTCCACCCCGGCCCGCAACAGCCCCTCCGGTACCCGATCCAGTACCCGCAACATGCCAACACTCCTTTCACGTTCCGTTGATTCCCACCGCCTTCATGCTACCACCCCCGATGCGCGGCAGGCATGCACGCGCAACGGGCCCCTGTAGGAGCGACGCGAGTCGCGAAGAACCCCAACCCGGCATCGCGGCTTGCGCCGCTCCTACATCCGCCGGTGCCCGTCGCCACCTGTAGGAGCGGCCTCTGGCCGCGAACCGGTGCGGGTGGACACGGCCATACCCCAGGGCACTTTCTCGACCGCTACACGGTCTCACCTTGAGGCCGCTCCTACAGGAGGGCTGACGGAAGGGCTAGATGTCCCACTCGTGCACCGGGGAGCCGCTGTCCTGGCGCTCCCGGTAGGCCCGGGTGAGCAGTTCCATGTCGCGGCCGTGGCGGGCCACGAAGGCCCGTTGCCAGCCGGCGCCGGTACAACCATGGGCCACGCGCCGGTCGAGGATGTCCAGGTAGCGGGCGGCCTGAGTCCCGTCGATGCCCAGTTGCTCCAGGCCGCGGGCGGCCAGGGGCAGCAGGCGTTCGCGCAGCAGCCAGGCCATGCCGTGCCGCTTCCCGTCCAGCCATAGCACGGTGGCCTCGAGCCCGTCCCGCGCCGCGGCATAGAAATTGTCACGTGCCGCCGGGAAGGACAGCCGGTCCTCCGGTGCCGTCTCCTCGCGCACCAGGGCCGCCACCAGGCCGAAGAAGAAGGCCATGTTCGCCATCTCGTCCGCCAGGGTCGGGCCACCGGGGATCACCCGGTGCTCGATGCGCAGGTGCGGTGTGCCATCGTCGTCGAAGCCCAGCAGCGGCCGGTTCCAGCGCCAGATGGTGCCGTTGTGCAGGCGCAGGTGCGGCAGGGTCGCATCGTCTTCATCGAACAGCATGGGCAGCATCACGGGGAAGTGCTGTTCGTTCTCCACGAAGCACTCCAGCAGCGAGTGGCGCGCGTAGCCGGTGCCGAAACTCACCCGCCGCAGGGGACCGTGAGCCGCGCCGGCAAAGCCGCCCACCGCCACCGATTGCTCGAACAGGGGGATGCGCGTCTCGTCCCACAGGTCATGGCCGAACAGGAAGGGGGAGTTGGCGGACACCGCCACCAGCGGTGCCGACAGCAGGATGGCGGCATTGTAGCTGCGCACCGCCTCCGCCAGGCCCACCTTGAGGTGGACCTGGAAGGAAGTGGTGGCGGCCTCCAGCATCACGTTGCCGTGGCGGGTCCTGAGATGCTCACGACCGTGGATGTCCAGTTCGAGGGGTGCACCCTGGCGCAGTTCCAGCACTTTCGCATTCAACGCACGATAACGTTTCAGCGGCGACATGTTGGCGAGGCTGAGCTGGGATTCGCGCAGGGTGGGCAGGATGCCGATCATCAGCAGGTGCGCATCGAGCTCCGCGGCAGCGCGCGCCCCGGCCTGCCAGGTGGCGCCCAGCGCCGCCTCCATCCGGGCCAGGCAATCCCCCCGCAGGGCCTGCGGCGGGGTATTGAATTCCACGTTGAAGCGGGACAGTTCCGGCACCACCAGGGGATCGCCCAGGCGCGCCAGGAAGGCCTCGTTGATGGGCGCCGGGCACCCCTCCCCGTCCACCAGCCAGGCCTCCAGCTCGCAGCCCGCCACCGGCGCCCGGGTCGAAAAGCGCGCTGCCGCGAACCAGTCCGCCAGCCGAGCCGTCTCCCGCGCCAGGCGTCGGCGGTACTCGTCCTCCTCGGCCCGGGTGAAGTGGCTGTGGCGGATCTCATCGCCCATGGGGCACATCCGCGCACAGCGCCGCTTCCAGCTCCCGCAGGCGCTCCGGGGTGCCCACGTCGGACCAGTGGCCCCGGTAGAGTTCGCCGCCCACCTGGCCCCGCGCCATGGCCGTGCGCAGTAGGGGCGCCAGGGGGAAGCGCCCCGGGGTGCAGGTACCAAACAGTTCCGGACGGTAGAGCCCGATGCCGCTGAAGGTATGGCGCGGCTCGCCCGCCTCCTGCACCCGGCCGTCCCGCAGGCCGAAATCCCCGCCGGGATGCTGGGGGGGGTTGGGCACCATCACGAGCCAGGCAAGGTCGTCGCCCAGGTCCCGTCGTGCCAGCTGCGCGAAGGGAAAGTCGGTCCACAGGTCGCCATTGACCACCAGGAAGGGGGCATCGCCCAGCAGGGACAGGGCTTGGTGGATGCCGCCACCGGTCTCCAGGGCACCCTCCGGTTCCTGCGAATACAGGATGTGCACCCCCAGCGCCGATCCATCGCCCAGGCAGGCGCGGATCTGCTCACCGAGGTGCGCCAAGTTGATGACCAGTTCGTGGATGCCCGCGGCGCGCAGGGCCTCGATGTGATACTGGATGAGGGGTGTGCCGGCGACTTCCAGCAGGGGCTTGGGGGTGTGATCGGTCAGCGGTCGCATGCGCTCGCCGCGGCCGGCGGCCAGGATCATGGCTTTCATGGCCGCAGGGTACCTTGCGCCAAGCGCCGCGGGCAAGCGCGCGCGGCCAACCCGTGGGCAACCCCGGGTACATTGTAGGAGCGGCCTTTGGCCGCGAAAGGGATAGGCTACCAATGTTCGCGGGCAGAGCCCGCTCCTACATTGGATTCCCTGCCTGTTCCAACCTCGCACCAGGCACCTGTAGGAGCTGCCTTTGGCCGCGAAAGGGATAGGCTACGATGTTCGCGGGCAGAGCCCGCTCCTACAGGACATCGCACATCCCCCGGCAGGGGCGCCAGATGCCGCGCTCACAGCCGCGGCAACACCCGCTCGCGGATGTGCGTGCCGAGGAAGCCCAGCTCCGCATCCTGCTCCGCCACCTGGACGATGTAGCCCAGGGTGCGGGGGATGTCCGCCAGGTAGCCGGGCTTGCCGTCGCGGTGATTGAGGCGCGCGAAGATGCCCGCCGCCTTGAGGTGGCGCTGCACGCCCATGCGATCGAACCAGCGCAGGAAGCGGGCCTCGCTCACCTCCTCGCGCAGGATGCCCGACTGCTGCGCCAGTTCGTAGTACCCCAGGGCCCAGGCCTCCACCCGCTCCCGCGGCCACTGGATGTAGCAGTCGCGCAGCAGGGAAACCAGGTCATAGGTCACCGGGCCCACCACCGCGTCCTGGTAATCGAGGATGCCGGGGTTGTTGGTGTCCGTGACCATGAGGTTGCGCGAGTGGTAATCCCGGTGCACGAATACCTGGGGCTGCTGCAGGGCATTGTCGGCCAGCAGGGTAAAGACGGCCTGCAGGGACCTCTCCTCGTTCTCGTCCAGCGTCAGTCCCAGGTGGGCCTGCAGCAGCCAGTCGGGAAACAGCGCCATCTCGCGCTGCAGCAGTTCCCGGTCGTAGGGCGGCAGGCGCCCGTCGTTGGGGCCGCAGGCCTGCATCACCACCAGGGCAGCCATGGCGTCGCCATAGAGGCGATCCACCGTCTGCTCGTTGAGGGCCTGCAGGTAGCAGCGGTCCCCGAGGTCGCCCAGCAGCAGGAAGCCCCGCGCGGGATCGCTTTCCAGCAGTTCCGGCACATGCAGGCCCAGGTCGAACAGCAGGCGCGTGACCTGGATGAAGGGACGGCAGTCCTCGCGCTCCGGCGGCGCATCCATGACGATATAGCTGCGGCCGCCGCGCCGGACGCGGAAGTAGCGCCGGAAACTGGCGTCGCTGGATGCGGGTTCCAGACCGTAGTCGGTGAAGCCCAGCTCGTCCTGCAGCCATTGCCGCAGGGCCTGAATACGTTCTGGCACGGGTGTGTCCTGTTCCTGGTGAGGCCGGGGCGGAGCCCGGAAAAGTGATTGATTGATCAGCCATTCTATGCGATTTTACGCAGCGCCCGCCAGCCGCGCCGACCATGCCGAGAGAAGCCCGTACGTGAACCCCCCATCCCCGCGCCTGACGCCCCTGACCCTGGCCCTCGGCCTGCTGCTGTCAGGACCGGCCCAGCCGCAGGAGTGGAACTGCCGGCCCGCCCCGCAGGGCGAGTGGATCTGCACGGGCACGACACAGGCCGGCGAGCCGGAACCTGGGGCACCCGTCGAGGCGGCCCCCGCGCCCACGGTGCCAGCCGAGCCCCTGGACACGCCCGCCACCGGGGCTCCCCCCGTCGCCAACGATGTACCCGCCGCGCCCCTTGCCGCGCCGCCCCAACCGGTCACCCGGACCCTGCCCATCGACCCGGCCTGGGCCCTGTGCCCGCCGTTACCGGATCGCCAGCTGGCGTTTCCCGAGGTCCGGGACCGGGAACTGGCCACCACCCGTCTCGATGCCGACCGCATCGTCTCCCAGGGCGGCGAACGCTACGAGCTGAGCGGGGACGCCGTCGTGCAGCGCGCCGACCAGCGCCTGGCGGCGGACCACATCCTGTTCGACGACCTGCAGCGCCGGGTCGACGCCACGGGCCAGGTACGCTACGACGAGCCGGACCTGCAGTTCGTGGCCGAACGGGCCTGGCTGCTGCTCGACCGCGAGGAGGGCGAAATCGAGCCCGTGGAGTACCGGCTCTACCCGGCCCATGCCCGCGGCGAGGCGAACATCCTGTTTCTCGAGGGGCCAGAGCGCAAGCGGCTGCGCAATGCCACCTACACCACCTGCGCCGAGGGCAGTGATGCCTGGCGCCTGCGTGCCAGCGAGGTACGCCTCAAGCAGGACGAGGGCATGGGCGTGGCGCGCCACGCGCGCCTCGAGGTGCGCAACATCCCGGTGTTCTACACCCCCTATATCAGCTTCCCCATCGATGACCGGCGTCGCTCCGGCTTCCTGATCCCCGGTGTCGGCAACTCCGACCGCGGCGGCTTCGACCTGCGCCTGCCCTATTACTGGAACATCGCCGCCAACCGCGACGCCACCCTCACGCCGCGCTACATGGAGAAGCGCGGCCTGATGCTGGACACGGAATGGCGCTACCTCGGCCGCCGCAGCGAGGGGCAGCTGGACCTGGCCATGCTGCCGGGTGACGATGTCTTCGGCGACGACCGCCACCTGTTCTCCCTCCAGCACCGGAACACCCTGGGCGAACGGCTGCGCATCGAGGCGGACCTCAACGACGTGTCCGACGCGGCCTATTTCAACGATTTCGGCGAAACCCTCGAACTCACCAGCATCACCCACCTGGAACGCCGCATCGACGTCATCTACCAGGCCGACTGGTGGCGCCTGCAGGGCCGCGCCCAGAACTTCCAGACCGTCGACACCAGCCTGCTCAGCCGCCCCTACGCCCGGATGCCGCAGATCAGCCTCACGACACGGCCACCGGCACGGCCCTACGGCCTCGAGAGCAGCCTGGGCCTGGAGTTCACCGCCTTCGACCACAGCCGTTCCGGGCAGGTGGACACCGGCAACCGCCTCGACCTGCGGCCGCGCCTCAGCCTGCCGCTGCGACGCCCGGCCTACGAGATCATCCCGGCCCTGACCGTCGCCCACACCCAGTACGATCTCGAGCGGGTGGACCCGACGCTGGATACCACGCCCAGCCGCACCGCGCCGATCTTCAGCCTGGACAACCGGGTGTTCTTCGAGCGCCAGACGGCGCTGTTCGGCCATGACTACCTGCAGACCCTGGAGCCGCGCGCCTTCTACCTCTACGCCCCGGCGCGGGATCACGGCGAGATCCCCCTGTTCGACAGCGCCAACCGCAGCTTCCGCTTCCGCGAACTGTTCGCCGAGAACCGCTTCACCGGTGCCGACCGGGTGGGCGACGCCAACCAGCTGGCCCTGGCGGTGACCAGCCGCTACCTGGATCCCCTGAGCGGGACCGCCCGGCTGACGGCCAGCATCGGCCAGCTGTTCTACTTCGAGGACCGCGAGGTGACCCTGCGCAACACGGCCCCGCTGGAACAGCGCCAGTCCGACATCGCCGGCGAACTGGAGGTGAAGCTGCCGGGCCCCTGGAGCCTGTACAGCGACGCCCTGTGGAATCCCGACGACGCCAGCACGCGCCAGAGCAACACCGGCATCCAGTACCGGGGCGGGCAGCGCCGGGTGGCCAACCTGTCCTACCGCTACACCAAGGGCAGCCTGGCCCAGCTGGACGCGTCCTGGCTCTGGCCCCTCAGCCGCCACTGGCACCTGGCCGGCCGCTGGAACTATTCCCTGCTGCGGAACCGCACCCAGGAAGGCCTGTTCGGTGCGGAATACGATACCTGCTGCTGGGCCTTCCGGGTCGCCTGGCGCACCCTGCTGCTCAGCGGCGTGGAGGAGGAATACGACCGGGGCCTGTACCTGGAATGGGAGCTCAAGGGCATGACCAGCCTGGGGGACAAGGTCGAGGCACTGCTGAAAAGTGGTATCCTTGGCTATCGTCCCTGACCGCAAGACCCGTCCCCGATGAAGATGACCGCATTGCCCTCCCTGCTGGCCCTCCTGGCCGGCCTGCTGCTCTCCCTCCCCACCCAGGCCGACCAGGCCCTCAACCGCATCGTGGCCGTCGTCAACGACGGCGTGGTGCTGCAGAGCCAGCTCGACCGGCGCACCGACCAGATCCGCCAGCAACTGCGCGAGCGCGATACGCGCCTGCCCCCGGACGACGTGCTGCGCAAGCAGGTGCTGGAGCGGCTGATCGTGGAGGAGATCCAGCTGCAACTGGCCGAAAGCATGAGCATCCGCATCGAGGACGAGCTGGTGAACGCCAACCTGCGCCAGATGGCCGAGGCCAACGGCATGGACCTGGCCCGCTTCCGCCAGGTGCTGGAAGCGGAGGGCTACTCCTTCGCCGAGTTCCGCGACGAGGTCCGCAAGCAGCTCATGATCGCCCGCCTGCACGCCCAGCAGGTGGAGAACCGCGTGCAGGTCAGCGAACAGGAGATCGAGAACCTGCTCACCAGCCAGGAGCACGGCTCCGACGATCGCGAATACCTGCTGTCCCATATCCTGGTGGCGCTGCCGGAGGCGGCCAGCCCGCAACAGATCCAGGAGGCCCAGGCGCGCACCGAGTCCCTCCTGGCGCGGCTGGAGGCCGGCGAGGACTTCCGCGAGCTGGCGGTGGCCGAGTCCGACGGCCAGCAGGCCCTGGAAGGCGGCAGCCTGGGCTGGCGCAAGGCCGGCCAGCTGCCCAGCCTGTTCGCCGACGTGGCCAGGACCCTGGCCCGGGGTGAGATCAGCGAACCCATCCGCAGTGCCAGCGGCTTCCACATCGTGCGCATGGACGACCTCCGCGGCGGCGACGAGCGCCATGTGATCACCCAGACCCGCGCCCGCCACATCCTGCTGCGCCCCGACGAGCTGCAGTCCCCCGCCATGGTGCAGAACCGCCTGGCGCAGCTGCGCCGGCGCATCGAGGGCGGGGATGACTTCGAGACCCTGGCCCGGGCCCATTCCCAGGATGCCGTGTCCGCGGCCCGTGGTGGCGACCTGGGCTGGAGCAACCCCGGCGACCTGGTGCCGGAGTTCGAACGGGAGATGGAGCGCCTCGGACCGGGCGAGGCGAGCGCGCCCTTCGAATCCCGCTTCGGCTGGCACATCGTGCAGGTGCTGGAGCGCCGCGAAAAGGACAGCACCGACGAGTTCCGTCGTGCCCAGGCGCGCGAGCAGGTGCGCCAGCGCAAGATCCAGGAGGAGAGCGCCCTCTGGCTGCGCCGCCTGCGCGATGAATCCTACGTGGAATACCGGCTCGAGGATGCCTGAGCCCGGTCATCCCTGGGCCCGGCCTTGACCCTGCGCCTCGCCCTCACCCCCGGGGAACCGGCCGGCATCGGCCCGGACCTGTGCATCCTGCTGGCCCAGCAGGCGCAGGCCGAGGAACTGGTGGCCGTCGCCGACCCCGACCTGCTGCGGGCCCGGGCCGCCGCACTGGGCCTGCCCCTGGAGATCCTCCCCTTCGACGCCGACCGGCCACCGGCCCCCGCCGGCGCCGGCCAGCTGCGAGTGCTGCCCGTGGCCCTGCGCGCCCCGGTGCGCACCGGCCACCTCGATCCCGCCAATGCCGCCTACGTGCTGGAGACCCTGGACCTCGCCATCGCCGGCTGCCGGGACGGGCGCTTCGCCGCCCTGGTCACCGGCCCGGTGCACAAGGGGGTCATCAACGACGCCGGCATCCCCTTCAGCGGCCACACCGAGTACCTGGCGGAACGGACCGGCGCCGCCCAGGTGGTGATGATGCTGGCGGCGCCGGGCCTGCGCGTGGCCCTGGCCACCACCCACCTGCCGCTGCGGGCGGTAGCCGACGCCATCACCGGGGAGGGCCTGCATCGGGTGCTGCGCGTGCTGCACCGGGACCTGCGCGCGCGCTTCGGCATCGCCGCGCCGCGCATCCTGGTGTGCGGCCTCAACCCCCACGCGGGCGAGGCCGGCCACCTGGGACGCGAGGAGATCGAGGTCATCGGCCCGGCCCTGGAGGCGCTGCGCGCCGAGGGCCTGCAGCTCTACGGCCCCCTGCCCGCCGATACCCTGTTCACGCCGCGCTACCTGGACCATGCCGATGCCGTGCTGGCCATGTACCACGACCAGGGCCTGCCGGTGCTCAAGCACCATGGCTTCGGGGAGGCCGTCAACATCACCCTGGGCCTGCCCATGGTGCGCACCTCCGTGGATCACGGCACCGCCCTGGAACTGGCCGGCAGCGGCCGTGCCGAGGTGGGCAGCCTGCAGGCCGCCATCGCCACGGCGGTGCAGATGGCGCGGGCCGGCCAGCCATGAACCACCAGCCCCGCAAACGCTTCGGCCAAAACTTCCTGCACGACCCGCAGGTGATCCAGCGCATCCTCGCCAGCATCGCGCCGCGCCCGGGTGAGGCCCTGGTGGAGATCGGGCCCGGCCAGGGCGCCATCACCCTGCCGCTGCTGCAGGCGGCGGGCCGCCTCACGGTGGTGGAACTGGACCGCGACCTGGTGGGGCCACTGGCGGAGCGCTGCCGCAATCTCGGCGAACTGACCGTGCTCAACCAGGATGCCCTCAAGGTGGATTTCTGCGCCCTGGCGCCCACGGAATCACCCGCACCGCTGCGCGTCGTCGGCAACCTGCCCTACAACATCTCCACGCCCATCCTGTTCCACCTGCTCAAGCAGGCCCGCTGCATCCGGGACATGCACTTCATGCTGCAGAAGGAGGTGGTGGAGCGCATGGCCGCGGCGCCCGGCACGGCGGCCTATGGCCGGCTGTCGGTCATGATCCAGTACCGCTGCCAGGTGGTGCCCCTGTTCCACATCGGCCCCGGTGCCTTCCGCCCGGCCCCCAGGGTGGATTCCGCCTTCGTGCGCCTGCTACCCTTGGAGGAGCCGGCGGTGAAGGTGGGCGACGAGGCCCGCTTCGCGGAACTGGTGCAGCGCGCCTTCGCCCAGCGCCGCAAGACCCTGCGCAACGCCCTCCGGGGGCTGGTGGACGAGGCAGGCTTCGCGGCCGCCGGGGTGGATCCCGGGGCACGGGGTGAGACCCTGTCGCTGGAACAGTTCGCGGCACTGAGCAACCAGCCGGCGGGGGCACGCTAGCCTGGCCCGCATCACAGGTCTCGCCCCGCGCCTGCCGAGACTGGCCTGATGATGTGAGGCCCGTAGGAGCCCGCTCCGCGGGCGAAACGGATGTGCCAGCGATCATTCGCCCGCGGAGCGGGCTCCTACGGGCGTCATGCCGTTATGGCAATCCCGTTACACGACACAGGGGTACCGAACCATGGCGATCTACCAACACCTCCTGCTGGCCGTCGATTTCGCCCCCGATTCCGAGGTCGTGATCCAGCGTGCCCGCGAACTGGCAGCGCTGCACGGCGCCCGGCTGAGCCTGGTGCACGTGACGGAGTACGTGCCCGTGGACATGGCCAACGAACTGGTGTTGCCCCAGGAGGTGGAACTGGACCAGGAGCTGAACGACCTGGCGGTGAAGCGCCTGGGGGAAATCGGCGAGCGCATCGGCATCGGTGCCGCGGACCAGCATGTGCTGCAGGGCAATACACGGGGCGAGATCCAGCGCCTGGCGGAAGAGATCGGCGCGGATCTCATCGTGCTGGGCAGCCATGGCCGGCAGGGCCTGCAGCGCCTGCTCGGTTCCACCGCCGACGGCGTCCTGCACGGCGCCCCCTGCGACGTGCTGGCGGTGCGCATCCACTCCGATTGAACGCGCCCACACCAGTGCCAAAGCGAAGCCCCTGTAGGAGCCCGCTCCGCGGGCGAATGATCGCTGGCACATGCGTTTCGCCCGCGGAGCGGGCTCCTACAGGTCAGACAGCGGATGATCCGGCGTCAGAGCCGGTAGGCGATCACCGTCAGGTCGTCGCTGTGGCTGGGCTGGTCCGGCACCGGGTGGAGCATGCGCTCCCGGCAGGCACGCACCAGCCGCGCCAGGGAATCCTCCAGGCGCCCCTTGCGCATGATGTCGACGATCTCCTGCACCGTGAGGTTGTCCGCCAGGCCGTCGCTGGCCAGGAGCAGGGTATCCCGGTCGTCGAGCCGCAGGGTACCGCCCATCTCCACGCGCATATCCGCCACGCCCACGATATTGGATACCAGGTGGCGATCCTCGTGCTGCAGGGCCTCGTCCTCGTCCAGCATGCCCGACTCCACGGCGTAGCCCACCGGTGAGTGGGGCACCGTCTGCAACTTGATCCGCCCGCGCTGGCCGAACACCAGCACGATGGAGTCGCCGGCATGGTAGGTACGCACCTGCCGGCCCTGCACCTCCACCAGCGCCAGGGTGCTGGCGCCGCCGCTGGTTTCCGCCATGATGCGCCGGTTGGCCACCTCCAGTCCGTCGAGGATGGCCTCGCGCAGATTGTCACGCGATTCCGCGGGCAGGGCCTGCAAGGTCCCGGCGATGGTCTCCACCACCAGCCGCGAGGCATCGTCCCCCGCCGGCAGACCGCCGACCCCGTCGGCCACCATGAGCACGGCGCTGGCATCGCCCATGCGCAGCACGCCGGCGGCATCTTCGTTGGAGGTCTCCTTGTGGGGCGCGCGGCCGGAGAACACCGCCACCTGACCCGGCATCCCGTCCAGGCGTCGGGGGGCATCGGCATTCCATTGGAAGAAGGTTTCGAGCAGGGTCTTGTTGTCGTTCATGGCAAGGGGATGGGGCCCGTCTCAGCTCCACTGCATGTTTTCGAGGTAGGCGCGCAACTGACCGGCGCTGCGGAACTTGCTGCCGATGAGGGAATGGCGCAGGCCGCAGCAGATGGCCTTCACCTCGTCGGGCTGACCGGCGTAGTAGCGACGCCCGCCCAGGGCATCGTAGAAGATCCGGATCAGGTCGAAGACATCGTTGCGGATGTTCTGCGAACTCGGGCGCCCCCAGTGGAACATGTCCAGCAGCTTCAACTCGAAGCCCAGGCCATGACGCTGGACGATGATGTTGTCCATGTGCAGGTCACCGTGGTACTCGCCGATGGCGTGGATGCATTCGATCCCCTTGGCCAGGGCGTAGAGCAGGTGCACGCCCTGGAAGGGGGTCAGGTGCCGGCCACGCTGGCGCTTGAGGAATTCACTCAGCAACTCCCCCTCGACGAACTCGGAGACCAGGAAGGACACCTTCATGCCCTTGAAGTCGAGGGTGTCGCGGGTGTGGTACTGGATGACGATGGGGCACTGGCGCAGCTTGTGCAGCTTGCGGGCGTAGAAGCGCAGCGCCTGGTTGCGGGGATTGCGCTGGGGAAAGAAGATCTTGGCGGTACGCTCGATACCGGTGGCCAGTTCCCGGATCAGGTAGACCTCCCCCTCCCAGCCGGTGCCGAGCAGGGCCTCGACCCGGTACTTGTCGCCGATCCGGTAGCCCGGTTCCAGCCCGAAACTGGACAGGCGACGGGGGGTCTTCTTGCTCTGTGCTGCCATGGGGTTATCTGCCATCCAAACAGGATCGCAGCACAGTAATGAAGATCGGCGCCGGGGACAACTGCAAAGGGCGCCCGGGACGGTCATGACCGGCAGGGGCCGGCCATGGCAGGCGGGAAGGGTCTTACCAGCGGTGGCGGTAGATCAGGGTCATGGCCGCCGGATCCTCCACCACGAACCCGTCGGGGTCGTGCTGGCGGGCCATGGCCGGTTCGATCGCGGGCGCCGCCAGGGACCAGCTCAGGCGGGTGCGGGTGGCGCGGTCCACCGGCATGGCATCCGCCGCGCGCAGCAGTTCATCGGCCTGGGTCCGCAGCCGCTGGCGCAGTGCCGGCAACGCACCTGGATAGCTCACGGCCAGCGCCGCAGGCACCGGCTCGGGGCGCTCCTCTGCCCGTGCCGTGGTGGTCAGCACCACGCCCAGCCCCACCACCAGGGCCAGGGCCAGCAGCGGATCCAGCCGCCAGTGCCGTCGATGTACCGATTTCATGCGTCCTCCCCCACGAACCCTCATGGACCCTCCCTGCAGTGTAGCAATCCCTGTACCAAGCGGTCGATTCGTGACTGGTTCCAGCATGCCAACCGCGGGGCAGGGCATCTGCCGACCGGGTCACATTCCGGAAACCGGGCGCACGGGACAGGGATTCACCCGTGCAGGGGCCTCATCGGCCGGGCGCGCGGCAACTTTACCGCCCACCCGACGGGGCCCGGGCAGGGTCAGCGCAGCTCCCCGCGGTAGCCGGCGTCCATCCAGCAGCGCGGCAGCGGCTCCCCGGAGGGGAACACCAGCTCCGACTTGTGGAACGGGGCGGGCTCCTGCATTTCCTCGCCGGCATGGAAACGGCCGCTCACCTCGGTCGCGCAGGGATCGAAGAGGGCGCTCAATTCCAGGATCTCCACCAGGTCGCCGCTGGCGGTATGTCGCAGATACATGAACCTCTCCTTCTCGTGACAGGCAGCCATATCGCCCGTGCGCCGGGGATCACGGACATGGCCGCCGGCTCCTGTCTTTTGCCGCCAGCCGTAGTAAATTGTAGCCTTTGGCATGCTCCCATGCCGGCCCAGCAAGAGATTGCCATGAATCCGCCCCATGTTCACCCCGACGCGACGCGCCTCGGCCAGGACCTGGCGGAACGCTGGCTGGAACATGCCCGCCAGTGCATCGCGGCGCGCGGCGCCGCCCACCTGGTCCTGGCCGGCGGGGACACCCCGCGTCACCTCTACCGCGAACTGGCGCGCCCCGAGCGGCAGGGACAACTGGACTGGTCGCGCGTGCACCTCTACTTCGGCGATGAACGCTGCGTGCCGCCCGATCATCCCGACAGCAACTACCGGATGGCGCGCGCCAGCCTGCTGGACCATGTCCCCATCCCGCCCCGCCAGGTCCACCCCATCCTGGCCAACCTGGACAGCGTGCGTCTCGATGCCGCCCGCTACGCCCGCGAGCTTGCCGCCCATGCCCCCGCCGGCCCCGGCGGCCTGCCCTGTTTCGACCTGGTATTGCTGGGCGTGGGGATGGATGGCCACACCGCCTCCCTGTTTCCCGGCACCTGCATCCTCAATGAGCGGGAGCGACCGGTGGCGGCGGTGTATGTGCCACAGCTCAAGAGCTGGCGCATCAGCCTCACCTACCCGGTATTGCGCCAGGCACGCGCCCTGTGGGTACTGGCCGCGGGCGCGGCCAAGGCGGATATACTGGGACGTATCTGGCGGGAACCCGGCGCGGGCCTGCCGATCCAGGCCCTGATGGACCTGGCGACCCTGGAGTGGCACCTCGACGAGGCAGCCGCAGGACAACTATCCCTATGAGCACAAGCGAACCCACCCTGCTGGCCGTCGACCTGGGCGGCACCCATACCCGGCTGCGCCTCGCCAACCACGACGCGGGCGTACCGCACACACTGCTGGAACAGCATGTGCGCACCGGTGACTTCCCCGACCTGAGCAGCCTGCTGAAGCATTTCTTCCGCTCCAGCGGCCGCAAGCCACCACCGCGGGCCTGCCTGGCCGTGGCCGGTCCCGTCTGGGAGACCCGTGGCGGCCAGTGCGCGCGGGTGACCCGGCTGCAATGGGAGATCGACGGCCCCGCCCTGCGGCGGGAACTGGGGCTGGAGCGGCTGCGGCTGATCAACGATTTCGCGGCCATCGGCCATGCCCTGGAAGGCATCCCGCCCGCGGAACTGCACTGCCTGCAGACCGGGGATCCCGAACCCGCGGGGACCCGGGCCCTCATCGGTGCCGGCACGGGCCTGGGCCAGGCGCTGCTGCCCCATGACGGGCGTGGCTACCGGGTCCTGCCCACCGAGGGCGGGCACGCCGATTTCGCCCCCGGGGACGCCCTGCAACTGGAGCTGCTGCGCCACCTGCAGGGCCGCCTCACCCATGTATCCTGGGAGCGCCTGGTATCGGGGCCCGGGTTGGCCCTGATCCATGACTTTCTCTGCCAGCGGGCCGGTCATACCCCGGAACTCGATGTGGAGGACGGGGGCACGCCGGCGCTCATCAGCCAGCGCGCCCTGCGCGACCAGGACCCCATGGCCGAACGGGCCCTGGACCTGTTCCTGCATCTCTACGGCGCCCAGGCGGGCAACCTGGCCCTCACCACCATGGCCACCGGCGGCCTCTTCATCGCCGGCGGCATCGCCCCGCGCATCCTGCCCCGGCTCAGTGCCGGCGGCTTCCTGGAGGCCTTCCACCGCAAGGGGCGCATGACGGAACTGATGGAGCGCTTCCCGGTCCATGTGGTGCTGACGGAACAGCCGGGCCTGCTCGGCGCCAGCCTGGTGGCCGGCAGTCTCTAGCCTGCATTATTCATGAAGCTTATATCGCGGCCGGCGATCATGGTTGGCACCCATGCGCAGGATCCTTGTAGGAGCCCGCTCCGCAGGCGATACGCCCGGAGGACCGGGCTCCTACGCGCCGCTCCCGCGCCAGTGGCAACACCCTGGCGCCCTCGCAACGGGCGTTCATGAATAATGCGAGCGCGATTTCACTCGCCAGTCTGTGGGATCCCCACAGCCGCCCATCAGGACGCCTCCCGGCGAAGCTGGTAGAATCGGTCATCATTACCGGCCGGTAGCGCCCATCACCCATACGGAAACCAGCCATGCAGGCAGAAAAACACAACATCAAGGTGGAGGTGGACACCAGCTACATCGAGGAGCAGTCCCTGCCCCAGCAGGACCGCTACGTGTTCGCCTACACCATCACCATCCGCAACGAGGGCGAGGTTCCGGCCCGGCTGCTCACCCGCCACTGGCTCATCACCGATGCCAACGGCAGGACCAACGAGGTGCGCGGCGAGGGCGTGGTGGGCGAACAGCCCTACCTCAAGCCCGGCGAGAGCTTCCGCTACACCAGCGGCACCCTGCTGGAAACCCCCGTGGGTTCCATGGAGGGCAGCTACCAGATGGTGGCCGACGACGGCGAGCAGTTCGACGCCGAGATCCCGCCCTTCACCCTGTCCATCCCGCGCACCCTGCACTGATCGATGGCGGTCTATGCCATCGGCGACGTGCAGGGCTGCTTCGCGGAACTGCAGGCCCTGCTCGACCGCATCGATTTCGATTCCACCCGTGACCGGCTCTGGTTCGCCGGCGACCTGGTCAACCGCGGCCCCCAATCCCTGGAGACCCTGCGCTTCGTGCGCGAGCTGGGCGACGCGGCGCTGACCGTTCTCGGCAACCACGACCTGCACCTGATCGCCGCCGACCACGACCCCCGCTACGCCCGTGCCCAGGACACCCTGCAGCCGATCCTGGACGCACCGGACAAGGACGAACTGCTGGCCTGGCTGCGCCAGCAGCCGCTGCTGCACCACGATGCCGCACTGGGCTTCACCCTCCTCCACGCCGGCCTTCCGCCCCAGTGGGATCTCGCCACGGCGCAGCGCTGCGCCGCCGAGGTGGAGGCGGTGCTGCGCGGCGGCCGGCACGGCGAATTCCTGTCGCGCATGTACGGCAACGAACCGAACCTCTGGTCGGAGGACCTGGAAGGCTGGGACCGCCTGCGCTTCATCACCAACTGCTTCACCCGTCTGCGTTACGTCGACCCGGAAGGCCGCCTCAACCTGCGCGACAAGGGCGCGCCCGGCAGCCAGACGCCCGGGCACCGGCCCTGGTTCGCCGTGCCCGGCCGCGCCAGCGCCAGCCTGCGCATCCTGTTCGGCCACTGGTCGACCGTGGGGCGGGTGACGGAGGACAACGTCTTTCCCCTCGACACGGGATGCCTGTGGGG
>OBJA01001390.1_pt1 | contig 16904 bp, 15 predicted proteins | sample 1519751 | NCBI WGS metagenome assembly OBJA01 (sample SAMEA3881238, study PRJEB22517) | soil metagenome | biome: lake sediment; feature: soda lake sediment; material: sediment, water from around vicinity | place: India | collected 2013-12-23 | depth 3 m | reverse complement strand
AGATCTTGCCTAGGTTCAATGCATCAACCATGTCATGCTCCAGAAAGAAGCGGCCACAATCGCGGCCACGGCCAACAGCGCGGCCAGAACAGTCCAGAATATCGGAACGTCGCGTACTTCAGATTCGTAAATATATTCAGCGTGCGGCGTTCCAAACAGAAATCCCTGCCATATCTGCGCTCCCGCCCAGCTCCACAGCAGCCAAACGATGAGAACGCTGATGACGGTCGCAGCATTACCCAGGCCCAGTAAATAGATCATCGCGAAAAACACCGGAAACACCGGTGTGCCGAGGGCGGCGAGAACCGAGAGCGTGGTCGCCACGCCCAGACGCGGCATCGCCCGCGCCAAACCCGGCCGCAGGCCGACGTAGGCATCGCCCCAACGGTTGCGCAAGCAATGACTGACCAGCGCTAGCGCCAGCGCGGTCACAGATAGGCATGCCATTGTTGCGCTCAGCCCCATCGCGCCGGCCCCGCCGATGACACCGATCCAAGCCAGCGCCCAGGCCGAGCTCGCATAAAACCCGATCCAGATGTCGAAATCGCGGGTAGACAGCATACGCCAGGCGTAGAAAAGAGAGGTGCCGGTTGCCCACGCAAGCACGGCAGATGTCCAAGCCTGCGAAAGATGCATGCCGGCTCCGGCAATCAGCCACACACCGATTTGCGGCCAAATCAGCAGCAAGACCGCGCGCAACCACACCAAGCGCACCGCACGCAATGCGGCGTTGAAAACCATGCTAAACGGGAATAGCGGCAGGAAAAAAACTGCCAGCAGTGCCATCAATGAGACCATCATCGGTGTCGTCTCCATGAATCAGACCCAGCGCAGCCACACGTTCACGCGCTTGGAGCCGTCTTGTAGCATGCGTCCCAGACGCGCAAACACATCAGCCACGTAGAACTCACGCGAGAACAAGGCGTAAAGATTGAGGTAAATAGTGTTCCTGGCTCCCGAACGTCCACCCATATTCAAAGAGTCGGCGTACAAGGTGACGAACCATGCTGCCACCAGGATCAAGGTCAGCACCACCACGATAATATCGAAAGCAATCAGATCGATTCCTGCTGCGGCATACATCGCATTCACCAGAGTCGCGTCGGGATAGAGGAAGCGCTCGAACAGATGCCCTATTACCGTATAACCCACGACGATGATGACAAACGACAGGAAGATCATTCCCATCAACCGCCACGGATTCTCGGTGGACAGACGGTGAATCGAGAAAAAGACCTGGGCGCCCGTGATCCAGCCGAAAAACAGCAGAATGACTGCCCCTTGCTTGTGCACGAAATCAGCTGCCACCAGCAGATGCGAAAAGCCGAGCACGAAGGCCGGAACCAGCACCGTCACTGCCAATGCGACCAACCAAGGCAGGCGCACTAGGCGCAACGGCTTACGCTCAACCACCGAGGTGTAGATATCGTCAGGAGGCACACCATCGTTGCGGCGCGCATCGCTGATCACCCCGCCCGACCCGAGAAACAGCGTGGCCTTGAACAGACCGTGGGCAATAAGATGGTATACCGCGAGTGAAAACGCTCCGAGCCCACACTCCATCACCATGAAGCCCATCTGACCCATCGTCGAGTAACCCAGCGATTTCTTGATGTCGTTTTGCGTGAGCATCAGTACCGATCCGATCAGCGCGGTCAGCAATCCAACCGCGAACACTATGTGCAGCACGTCTGACGCGTGCACGAACAAGGGGGCAAAACGGTTGAGCAAAAAGCCACCGGCATTGACGATACCGGCATGCATCAGTGCCGACACCGGGGTTGGCCCCTCCATTGTATACGGCAGCCAGGAATGCAACGGAAACTGCGCGGAACGCGCAAACGCAGCCAACGCCACCAGCATCGCTGCAGTGCTCGCCGCCGGCCAGCCGCCGACTGTCACATCGGGATTGGCCGCGATGCGCGCGAACAGTTCGGGCAACTGCATCGTGCCGTAAGCGTGCCCAAGCACAAGAGCCGCACCGAGCAAAGGCAGATCGCCGGCGCGATAGGTGATGAAAGTCCAGAACGCATAGCGCCCGCTGGCCGCGCGCGTGGTATCGTGTCCCAGCAGGAAGTACAGCAGCACCCCCACTAGGAACCAGGATACGACCAGTGTAAGCAAGTCGGATGCGCACACCAGCAGCAAAATGTTCGCCGTCATCAGGTCCAGCAACGCGAAAAACCGCGCATAACCGCGCTCGTCGGCCATATAATGCACCGCGTACAGATGCACGATCAAACTAATGCCCGAGACCAGTATCGCCATGACTACGGCTAAGTTGTCAAGGATTAAGGCCAACGGCCCGGCGCGCAGCACCTGGACTTGTTCAGCTGGCACTTGCAGTACTGCAACCCAGAGGGCCAGCGCCAGCAGCAGAGTCAGCCCCATGAAACCTGTGCTGATCCGCGCCGCCCGATGCTCGGCGGGGCGGGACAGCAACGGTGCGACGACGGCGGAAAGAACCGGCAGGGCCGGCAAAGCCATCAGACAAAACGCGACCCAATCGTTCACGACAGATATGTCCTCGATAAAGGGAAAGGCAAATGCGTCAAGATGTGGACCCGCTCCTTGGGATTACACTGGACGCCCGTTTTTAAACCGAGACGAATTCTATCCATCCAATCGCATCGGCAGTGCCATCCTAAAGGCAGTCAAAAGATAATAAAAATTTGAAATTCTTATTCGTAACATAAAAATAAATTATGTTTTACTCAGATAGTGTAGTCATGAGATTAAGAATATGGGATTCTTTTAAGAAACAAAAGGATTTCAAATGACACAATCACATCGCAGGCATGATATCTCGGATAAGATATGGGCGTTGCTTGAGGAGCATCTGCCGGATCGCGAAGGAGCCTGGGGAGGGATAGCCACAGGTCAGTTTATCAATGCTGTTTTCTGGATTATACGAACAGGAGCCCCATGGAGGAATTTACCGCCGGACTACGGGGGTTGGAACAATACCCACCGCCGCTTTATTCGCTGGCGTGACAAGGGTATCTGGGAAAAATTGCTGGAAATTCTGATTGATGACCCGGATTATGAATGGCTGATGATCAATGCCAGCCACCGCAAGGTTCACCCACATGCCAGCGGGGCTAGAGGTGGCAATCCAGATATGAGCCGGACAAAAGGGGGCTCAACACCCAAATACATCTGGCCGTGGATGCGCATGGTATGCCGGTCAGAATCTTTGTTACACAAGGTACCACTGCTTTATGATAATGGACTGTATAAACTGAGAGCCTGTTCACGATCTTTTAAGCAAGAGTGCCAGGAATGCGAGGTGGATGAATTGCAGACTGGTGTTGAGTTTTCGTTCGCAGTTTTTCCAGAGTCTGCGGCATTTCTCAATCCATGCGAATGATCGCTCAACGACCCAGCGCTGAGGTATCACTGCAAAAGAGTGCAACTCACTACGCTTGGCAATTTGAACCTTGGCCCCAAGCAATTCTTTAACGGCCGGGGCAAATGACTGGCCGATATATCCACCGTCGACCAAGATGCTCTGAACGGTTGTCAAATTAGCCGCACAGCGGCCCAAAGCCAGCAATGCTCCCTTGCGGTCAGTCACATCAGCAGTCGTAACAGCAATAGTGCGAGGAAAACCTTGAGTCCCGACGACAAAATGGCGCTTGATCCCCGATACCTTCTTACCGGCATCGTAGCTTTTCTCCCTTGCACTATCAGTATACAGGTCTGATCTCTTCAAATGCCTCCTTGCTGATGTCACTGGAGTAGCTCTTTCTCATACCCCCAGTCTACGACGTACAATTGATCGTGAACAGCCTCTCAGTAGTAGCGATGAAATGTCGGCTTTATCCATCTTTACCGTGCCATCGCGCCAAAGCTGAGCTACTCTGCTTCGCTCAACGGGATTCCCAGTGCCCTGGCAACCCCTTCACCATAAGCCCGATCCGCTTTCAGACAATTAGCAATATGCCGAGCCTGAATTTCCCGCAGTGCTTCACCAATCGAACGTGCAGTATTGTCGAACAGTATCTGCTGCTGCGCGGGACTCATGAGACGGAACAGATTACCCGGCTGGGTATAATAATCTTCATCCTCACGGTGATTCCAGTGAGCAGCATCACCCTCCAGTGCCAAATCCGGTTCTGCATATTCAGGCTGCTGCTGCCATTCCTGATAACCATTCGGCTCATATCCCAGGATACTGCCATGATTGCCATCGACGCGCATGGCACCGTCACGGTGATAATGATGGAAAGGACAGCGAGATGCATTGACTGGAATCTGATAGTGATTGACACCCAAACGGTAACGCTGTGCATCACCATAGGAAAACAGCCGTCCCTGCAGCATTTTGTCCGGTGAAAAACCGATTCCCGGAATGACATTGGCCGGGTTGAACGCAGCCTGTTCGACTTCGGCAAAATAATTATCCGGATTACGATTCAGCTCCATCACGCCGACTTCGATCAGCGGATAATCACCGTGCGGCCAGACCTTGGTCAAATCGAACGGATTATAAGGAAGACTGGCTGCATCGGTTTCCGGCATGATCTGCACAAATAATGTCCAGCGCGGGAATCCACCATTCTCAATGCTTTCGTACAAGTCACGCTGATGACTTTCCCGATCCTTGCCGACCAGCGCTTCCGCCTCGGCATCGGTCAGGTTTTTGATACCCTGCTGTGTTCTGAAATGAAATTTCACCCAGTAACGTTCCTGCTGAGCATTGATAAAACTGAAAGTATGGCTGCCGAAACCGTGCATGTGCCGATATGTCGCAGGCAAACCGCGATCACTCATAACAATCGTGACCTGATGTAGGGCTTCAGGAAGTAGCGTCCAGAAATCCCAATTGTTGCGTGCACTGCGCAAATTGGTTCGTGGATCGCGCTTGACGGCATGGTTGAGATCCGGAAACTTCAAGGGATCACGCAGAAAAAATACTGGCGTGTTGTTGCCAACCAAATCCCAGTTACCTTCTTCGGTATAAAACTTGATGGCAAAACCGCGAATGTCACGCTCTGCGTCGGCAGCGCCCCGTTCTCCCGCTACCGTAGAAAAACGAACGAACAGATCAGTTTTCTTCCCAATCTGAGAAAAAATCTTTGCCCGCGTGTAACGAGTGATATCGTGCGTCACCGTAAAGGTACCGTAGGCCCCGGATCCCTTGGCATGCATCCGGCGTTCCGGGATCACTTCACGATCGAAATGCGCAAGCTTCTCAAGAAACCAGATATCCTGTAATAACATCGGACCGCGCGGGCCGGCCGTCATGACATTCTGGTTATCCGGCACTGGTGCGCCAACACTGGTGGTCAGCTTCTTTTTGGTATCATCCATCTCCACTCTCCTTCAAGTAGTAATATTTATCTACCCTTTTGCTATCCAAAATTCATCTCATATACACTCTTTTTCAGAAATATGTTTACTCACCCCTTTTGCCTTCAACAGAAGCTGATTTACTTACTATCCGGCGGAAACGCCTGATAGCGAAAAATACAATGATCACAATGACCGGTATCGCGATACCGGTCATCAGTTCAATATCGATATTCAGCCCTGCCGCCTTGGCAGCCTTCAGCCCGTAACCGGTAATACCGAGCAGGTAGTAACTCAGTACAACCACCGACAGGCCCTCCACCGTCTCCTGCAGACGCAGTTGCAGATACGCCCGGGTATCCATCGACCTGAGCAGATCCCGGATTTGCGATTCCATCGAGATATCCACCCGCGTGCGCAGCATCGAAGTCGCCCGTTCTACACGCAGTGACAGTGTTTCAAGTTTAGACCAAACCAGATCAAAGGTACTCATAGCTGAGGTAACCCGTTGTTTTCTGAATTCATACAACATCTGCAACCCCTCGATGCGTTCCTCACGCAATTCTGTGATTCGCTGCTGCATGATTGTGTGATACGTCTGCGATGCACTGAAACGATGACTGGACTGAGCAGAGATTCTTTCGATTTCCGTGGCCAGTGCGGTCAGCTTTACCAGCAACCGCTGTTCATCCTCGATAGAGTTGGGCGCGATATTGGTTGATATCAGCTCTGTCAGTTGTTCGCCATATCTTTCCAGCTGGGGAATGATTTCGCGCGTCATGGTCATCGGCAAAATCGCCAGCATACGATAAGTCTCGATCTCAAGCAGACGCTGTACCAGCCTGCCGACCTGCCGGCTACGCAAGTTATCATCGTGAATCAGAAAACGGGTAAATCCATCCAGATGGATCTGGTTATCACTCCAGACACTGGCACTTCCCGCCGAAACCTTGGAGCCAATCACGGTGTTCGAGGAAAACAGGGAGGATAGTTCACTCATACTGCGGCTGGGGCGCCTGCGATCTTCCAGTGCAATATGCGTAGCGACCAGCACCTCTCCCGGCAATTTTTCCAGCCATTCCGGAGGGACATGCGCGATGGCAGGCTGAGCAAAAGGAACCTCGAACGGGCCTTCACTATAGAAGGTATAGGTGGAATATTCCGTATGGCGTTCCCAGCGCAATTGAAAACCGCCCAGCTCGACGCTCAACTGATCGAAGGCGCCATTGAGAATCCGGATACCGAAATGTTCACAAATCTGGACGATCAGCTCACGCTCCCTATTCACCCATTGTCGGTCTGAAAGCAAAACCAGATGAGAAAGCTGCAACGGGATATTGACCAGTTCATAGACATCCGCATTCAGCTCGGTATGCAGCAACCGTCGCTCGGAATACTCCGGCAGACCCAGCGGTCCGTATTTCAACAAATTGTCGGTCATGATCTGAAAAATTTTTCTGGTGATTGAAAATCCGGTACTAATTCCATAAATCCAGCAATAACTTGGTTCCCAGCAAATAAAGCAGGCCTGCAAAAATTTTTCTGAGTAACACTGCAGGCAAAACATGCGCCGCTCTGGCTCCCAGCGGTGCTGTCACCGTACTTGCCAACCCCACCGTGATCAGAGCAGGCAGATAAATATAGCCCAGTGCATGATCCGGCAATGGCTGTGCCAGCAACAAACCATTAATGGCATAGCCCGCCGCACTGGCCAGCGCAACCGGAAACCCGACGGCAGCTGCCGTACCGATGGCATGGTGCAACCGGACCTGACAAGCAGTGAGAAACGGTACCGTCAGTAATCCCCCGCCAATTGCTACCAGACTGGATAACGCACCGATCACACTGCCGGCAGCAAACATGCCGGTTTTTCCCGGCAGAACATGGCCCGTACCCGGCTTGAGATTGAGCCACATTTGTGTGGCTGCGAAATAGATGAACAAAACGAAAATGATACCCAATAGCCGACTCGACAACTGGCCGGCCAGAGTAGAACCAGCCAGCGCACCCGCAATGATTCCGGGCGTAATATAGCGCACAATCCACCAGTTCACGGCGCCATGGGCATGGTGAGCACGCAAGCTGGAAATCGCGGTCAGGGTAATGATCGCCGTAGTCGTTCCCAGTGCGATATGCAGAATATGGTCAGCCGGAAAACCCAGAGACATGAAAACGGAGGCCAGTATCGGCACCATCAGCAGCCCACCACCGATACCCAGCAATCCCGCAAAGAAACCGACTGCACTCCCCGTCAGCAGGTAAACCGGCCATGCTTCCATACTTGGAATATCTCACTGGTGATTTCAAATATCCTGATGCACAAGCATGAAAATATCAGGGACAGGCAAATGCATGGCATCACTACTGCAGCTTTGCCTCGATGAATTTCCATTCCGATGGATCAATGGGGGTAATGGACAGCCGGTTGCCTTTCTGCAGGATACGCATACCGGCCAGTTCAGGATAACTGCGCAGCTCTCTGAGGGAAAGCAAGCGGGTTTTACGAAGAAACCGGATTTCGACATTGAACCAGCGCGGATTCTCACGCGTCGATTTTGGGTCGAAATATTTGCTGGTCGAGTCGAACTGTGTTTCATCCGGATAAGCAAGCCGTGAAACTTCGACGATGCCGGCAATACCTGGCTCGGGGCAGCTCGAATGATAGAAAAAAGCCAGATCCCCAAGCTGCATTTGGTTACGCATGAAATTACGCGCCTGATAGTTGCGTACACCATCCCAGGGCACTGTCTGCCCCGGCCGGGCAACAAGGTCATCGATACTTACTTCCGACGGCTCTGATTTCATCAGCCAGTAACGCATATTTTCACGAATAGGATATGGGAAAAAACTGAAACCACTAAAAGGAAAGGGGTCCCCGCGAATGCCGTCAGGTTGTTATCTTGAACCACAGGTTCAAGAGTGGCCGCCTGTCGGCCGCATCAGGCATGCTCCACGAGAGAGTACGCACAACAGCAACCATCGACTAGCAGCCAAATACAAAGAATTGGTTCAAAGAATACAAACCTTGACAAACACCGCAGGGGTTAAATCTGTCGCAATTGCTCTGGCACACAACGCACGACGCGCTAAATTATTCGATTTTATTCTTAAGGATGGTCCTGACCAGCAAGCGCGTCACTTACCTTGGACTCCAGCAGTTCGATTCTACGCTTAAATTCATTCATGTCAAAACCACCCTGCGAACGAATACTGAGCAATTCACGGGTAATGCTAATGGCGGCGGCAATGGCAATCTGCTCCGTTCCGGCAATCTTGCCTGCTGATTTTATCTCCTCCATTTTTTTGTTGAGACAGGAAATCGCAAGCAATAAATCTTCACGTTCTTCTCCCGAACAGTGAATACGAAATTCCTGCTTCATTACGGTTACATCCAAAACAGTATCTTTATTCACTTCAGCCCTCTGGCAGATTGTTCAGTAAAACCTTGAGACGTTCGGCTGCAGTTTGCATTCGTTCGGCAAGCTGGCGATTTACCGCCTCTGCATTTTCAAGCAAACGATACAATCTGGCATTTTCCTCACGTGTCTCTTGATACAACCTGATCAGCAGATCGATCTTATCTTCCAGCGACTTTAATTCATCATCCATCAGCGATTCCATCCCCACCGGCACGGGATGGAGCATTTTACCCTCTGAGCAAACCCGTTGCACAACGGCACCGTCACAGAGAGCACATACAAACCTTGCCAATTTTTTATCATTTTCGTGACAGGATCATGTCAACGGCTTGCGGCAGTATTTCAGGGTAATCCCGGCTAAAATGCAGCCCGCGACTCTCATGCCGCAGCATTGCACTTCGCACGATCAGGTCAGAAGTACACACGAGATTGCGCAGTTCGAGTAAATCGCTGGTTACCCGGAAATTGGAATAGTACTCACCAATTTCTTCACTCAGCAGCCTGATACGGTGTTGTGCCCGCTGCAAACGTTTGCTGGTACGCACGATGCCTACATAATTCCACATAAAACGGCGTAACTCATCCCAGTTATGGGAAATTACGACTTCCTCGTCGGCATCGGTCACACGGCTTTCATCCCAGTCCGGTAACGGCAGATCCGGTGCTGGAGAGCGAACCAGAATATCCTCGACTGCCGAAAGACCGGTGACCAGACATTCCAGCAAAGAATTACTAGCCAGACGATTGGCGCCATGCAAGCCGGTATGTGCGGTTTCACCAATGGCGTACAGATTGTCGAGATCAGTTCGTCCGCGTCGATCGGTCATGATCCCGCCACAGGTATAGTGGGCTGCCGGAACTACAGGAATGGGCTCACGGGTAATGTCGATACTCAGTTCCAGACAGCGCTTGTAAATAGTTGGAAAATGCTGCACCAGAAAATCGGCTGGCTGGTGGGAAATATCCAGAAATACACAATCCAGCCCGCGTTTCTTCATTTCGAAGTCGATTGCACGCGCCACGATATCACGCGGAGCAAGTTCGGCCCGCTCATCATGCCGGAGCATGAAACGCTCACCATCAGGCAGCTTCAGTATGCCTCCCTCTCCTCTCACTGCTTCACTGATCAGAAAGGATTTGGCATGCGGGTGATACAGGCAAGTGGGATGAAACTGAACAAACTCCATATTGGCAACACGACACCCCGCACGCCACCCCATGGCAATACCATCTCCAGTTGATACATCGGGATTGGTCGTATAGAGATAGACCTTACCCGCACCGCCGGTGGCCAGAATCGTATTACGCGCCGCGATCGTGCGCACTTTCCCGGCGCGGATATCGAGCACATAAGCCCCGTAGCAGCGGTTATTCTCTCCACCATGAGACAGCTTCTCACTGGTGATCAGATCCACTGCGATATGGTGCTCCAGCACGGTGATATTCGGATGTTGTGCTGCCTGTCTGGTCAGTGTAAGTTGCACCACTTTACCGGTAGCATCACCTGAATGAATGATGCGACGCACACTATGACCGCCCTCGCGGGTCAGGTGATAACCGGTTTCATTGTGATCATCCCGGGTGAAATCGACCCCTCGGGCAATCAGCCATTTGACAGCCTGAGGACCGTTTTCCACAATATGACGGGTCATGGCTTCATTACACAAACCTGCACCGGCAATCAGCGTATCGCGGATATGCGCCTCCGGTGAATCTTCGATCGACAGCACGGCGGCAATCCCCCCTTGCGCCCACGCACTGGAGCTGTCGTGTAACGTTCGCTTGGTCACCAGTACGACCTTTTGGGTTTCTGCAAGATTCAGAGCAAGTGTCAGTCCGGCCAGACCGCTACCAATGATCAGTGCATCGAAACGAAGTGGTTGCATGAATAACGATGATCGCTCAGAAATGATGGAAGAATGAATCCGCTTTCGGGAATTATCACATTTTTTATCATGGTTTCGAATTCATCACGTGCTGCCGGCATTGCCACCAGCAAAAATACGCTAGAATACAGCAAGGTTTTTGGGGAAACGCCGGATGATCCGGTTGACGAATACTTCCCGTTATTCAGTTTACAAATCTAACACAGGAGAGTTTCAGCATGTCGATGGCGGACCGTGACGGAGTTATCTGGTATGACGGAGAGCTGGTTCCATGGCGTGATGCCACGACCCATGTACTTACCCATACTCTGCATTATGGAATGGGTGTATTCGAAGGACTACGCGCCTATCAGACACTCGGAGGACCAGCCATTTTTCGTTTGCCCGAGCATACGGAACGTCTGTTTCACTCGGCACATGTCTTCAGAATGAAAATTCCCTTTGATCAGCCCACACTGATACAGGCACAGCGTGATGTCGTCCGGCAGAACGGGTTAACCTCCGGTTATATCCGTCCAATTGTCTTCTACGGCTCGGAAGCCATGGGATTATCCGCCAAAAATCTGTCAGTCCACGTCGCCATTGCTGCCTGGCCATGGGGAACCTATCTGGGTGCAGATGCATTGAAAAACGGGATTCGCGTCAAAACCTCCTCCTTCACCCGCCACCACGTCAATATCAACATGTGTCGCGCCAAATCCGTAGCTACCTATACCAATTCGATCCTGGCTCATCAGGAAGTTGCACAGGACGGCTACCAGGAAGCCCTGCTGCTGGATGTGGATGGTTATGTCGCGGAAGGTTCCGGTGAAAACATTTTCATCATCAAAAGAGGCAAGCTTTACACACCTGATCTGACAGCCTGTCTGGAAGGCATCACGCGTGCATCGGTCATTCAACTGGCACAGGAGGCCGGTATCGAGGTCATTCAGAAACGAATTACCCGTGATGAAGTCTACTGTGCGGATGAAGCCTTCTTTACCGGTACGGCAGCAGAAGTCACGCCGATCCGTGAACTGGATTGCCGCATGATTGGTAACGGTAAACGCGGTCCTGTCACCGAACAACTGCAGACTTTATTTTTTGACTGCGTCAACGGCAAATCAGACAAACATGCAGATTGGCTGCATTACGCCGATTGGACGCATTATGATTAATTGCTAAACCAGACTGAATCGCCCATGAATACACTTTCTACCTGTACCTATCCATATCCACAAGAAATCGAAATCAGCCCGGATGATTTGCCGCTGTATTGCCCCAATCCAGCGATGGATACGAGAAGCTGGCATCCGCGCGTTTTTCTCGAGATCGAAGCAACCGGCAAGGTCATATGCCCCTACTGCAGTACGCAGTATGTCCTGATAGGAACGCCGAATCCGGACCACCATCATTCATGACATGGACAGGTATCCGGCCTTCCTGTCATTCATCATTTATCCGAACCAGGGAGTCGTTACTGCATGAGTAATATTGCACCTGAAATTTTCAAGGCTTATGACATTCGTGGCATCGTAGAAACCGCGCTGACGCCAGCAGCAGTAGAACTCATCGGTCACGCCATTGGTTCTGAGGCACGTGAACGCCGGCTTACCGCCATTGCGATCGGCCGCGATGGCCGCCTGTCCGGGCCAGAGCTGGCACAGGCACTGACGAACGGTATCCGCAAAAGTGGAATCGATGTCATCGATGTGGGTATGGTTCCCACACCAGTGCTGTACTACGCTGCACACGAATTGTGCGGCTACTCGGGCGTAATGGTGACCGGCAGTCACAATCCACCCGAATATAACGGTCTCAAAATCGTACTGGGTGGTGAAACACTGGCGGCAGAGGCAATCCAATCCCTGCGTCTGCGTATCGAGCAGGACAACTTCCAGCACGGACAGGGGAGTTATCGTCAGCATGATATCGTACAAAATTATCTGCAACGAATCGTCGCGGATGTCAAACTTGCCCGGCCGATCAAGATCGTTGTCGACAGCGGCAATGGCGTCACCGGTGTGCTGGCGCCCGAACTGTATCGTCGATTGGGCTGTGAAGTAATCGAACTGTTTTGTGAAGTCGATGGCACCTTCCCGAATCACCATCCTGATCCTTCAGTACCGAAAAACCTGCAGGATGTCATCCGAACACTGGCTACCACCGATGCTGAAATCGGTTTTGCCTTCGACGGCGATGGTGATCGTCTGGGTGTCGTCACCAAAGATGGGAGCATCATTTATCCGGATCGCCAGCTCATGCTGTTGGCCGCCGATGTACTCTCCAGAAACCCCGGTGGTCAGATTATCTATGATGTCAAATGCACACGCACACTGGCACCCTGGATCATCCAACATGGTGGCAAACCGATTATGTGGAAAACGGGGCACTCCTTCATCAAGGCCAAGCTAAAGGAAACCGGTGCATTACTGGCCGGTGAAATGAGCGGCCATATCTTCTTCAAGGAACGCTGGTACGGATTCGATGATGGCCTGTATGCCGGTGCACGTCTGCTGGAACTGCTCAGCAAACAGGCTGACCCGGCTGCGGTGCTGCACGCTCTGCCCGACACGATCAATACGCCCGAACTGCAGATCAGACTCAAGGAAGGAGAAAATCATGCCCTGATCGCTCAGCTTCAGCGCGATGCAGATTTTCCTGAAGCTGACCAGGTCATTACGATCGATGGTCTGCGAGTGGAATACAAAGATGGATTCGGTCTGATCCGGGCATCCAACACCACGCCGGTTGCAGTACTGCGCTTCGAAGCGAATGATCAGGCCGCGCTGGAACGTATCCAGCAGGATTTCCGTCGAGTCATCCTGCGAGCCAGGCCGGATGCAACCCTCCCTTTCTGATCAGATATCAGCCGCTTACCGGCATCTCTTTTTGCCGTGAAAATCGCGCTTGCACAAATCAACTGCACGGCAGGTGATCTGAACGGAAATCAACTCAAAATACTGCGTGCCTGCCAGCAAGCCAGGGAAGCCGGTGCTGATCTGGTTGTCACTCCGGAAATGTCGCTGTGCGGTTATCTCACGGAAGATTGGCTGCTGCGCAGGGAGTTTTCACAAGCCTGCCATCAGGCGCTGATGGAACTTGTCGCCCAAGTGCACGACGTTACCCTGATCGTCGGACATCCTCACAATATGGACAGCAATCTGTTCAATGCTGTTTCTATCGTTCGGGATGGCCGCCTGCTGGCGACACATTGCAAACAGCATTTATGCTCTGACCGGTTACAGGATGAACGTCGTTATTTCAGTGCTGGCAACCTGCTCTGCACATTCGAATGCAGCGGCACACTTTTTGGATTGACAACCTGTTCCGATTATCGGCATGCGGCTCATCTGCAATCACTACAAGCTGCTGGTGCCCAGATTCTGCTGGCCGTAGATGCTTCTCCCTACTCCATCGATGGTCAGACCGACCGTTACCGGACACTGCGCGAGGGAATCACACAAACCGGGCTGCCGGCCGTTTATATCAATCCGGTCGGCGGGCAGGATGAACTGGTATTCGATGGTGCTTCATTCGCGATGGATCACAGCGGTAAACTCGTTTGTCAACTGCCTGCTTTTCGGGAAGCGCTCGCTGTGATCGAGATTCACGGTAATCAGTCGATCTTAGGAGAATGTTCCACATTGCCGGATCAGGTCGGAAGTATTTACACCGCATTGTGCCTGGGCCTGCATGATTTCATCACCAAAAACAGATTTCCTGGTGTGCTGATCGGTCTGTCCGGTGGTGTTGATTCTGCACTGGTACTGGCAATCGCAGTGGATGCCCTCGGTGCTGAACGGATCAGAACCGTGATGATGCCTTCCCTTTACACCGCCGACATCAGTATCCAGGATGCCCAGATCATGGCAGACAACCTGGGGGTGCACCATGCCGAGATACCGATTACCGGGTTGTTCGATCAGTTCCAGCAAGCGTTGCAGGCCGAGTTGCACGCATGCCCCGGTTCCGGGACTTCGGCCACTGCAGAAAATCTGCAGGCTCGTATCCGCGGAACATTGCTGATGGCGCTGGCCAACCAGTCCGGCATGCTGGTGCTGCCAACGAGTAACAAATCTGAAACCGCCGTGGGTTACAGCACGTTATACGGAGATATGGCCGGCGGATTTTCGATACTCAAGGATATCAGCAAGACACTGGTTTACCGGCTTTGCCATTATCGCAACCAGATTTCACCGATCATTCCACATCGTATTCTGCAGCGCCCGCCTTCGGCTGAGTTGCGCCCGGGCCAGACCGATCAGGACAGCCTCCCGCCATACGATGTACTGGATGCAATCATCGAAGCGTATGTGGAAAACGATCTGTCAGCAACAGAAATCATCGCCATGAACTATCCCGAAGAAATCGTCCGACGTGTGCTGCGCATGATCCATTCCAGTGAATACAAACGCCGGCAGGCAGCACTTGGTATCCGGATCACGCGGCGTGATTTCGGCCGATCATGGCGATTTCCGCTGACTTCCGGGTTTCCAGATTGAGCTGCCCGGATGACACCACTGTATTCATCGAGCCAGCTGTAAGAAGATCACAAATCAGAGTCGGTTCACCGGTATGATGGAACTCGATCTGTCGGCAACCATCAAACGCGATATGAAATTTCGCTACCTTTTCATCATTGTGCCCTTGTTGTTTCCTGCCCATATATTTGGACAGGAACTGCCCGATCTGGGTGATGTTTCCCAGGCCAGTGTCACTCCCCGCCAGGAGCGACAGATCGGCGTACAGATCATGCGCGAGATCCGCGCGGATTCCAGCTATCTGGACGATCCTGAAATTGCCGATTATCTGACCCGGCTGGGCAATCGGCTGATTACTGCCGCAGGCCAGACCAATCCGGATAATCCGTTCGAATTTTTTGCCATCAATGATTCCTCAATCAACGCCTTTGCTCTACCGGGCGCATTCGTGGGATTTCACAGCGGCCTCATCACCGCTGCACAAAACGAATCGGAACTGGCCGGTGTCATGGCGCATGAAATTGCGCACGTCACTCAAAAGCATCTTGCCCGGATGATCTCCGGAACCTCGTATTTAGGCCTACTCGGATCAATCGCTGCACTGGCAATTGCCATTCTTGCCTCCCGTTCCAATCCCAATGCCGGTCAGGCAGTCCTGGCCACCGCTCAAGCCAGCGCCATACAATCCCAGCTGAATTTCACCCGCAAGCATGAAAAAGAAGCTGATCGTGTCGGATTCAACATGCTCGTCAAAGCGGGGTTTGATCCGCACGGCATGTCCTCCTTCTTTGAGCGCATGCAACATGCCAGCCGCTATTACGAAAATGGAATGCCCTCTTACCTCATGACTCACCCGGTCACGCATGAGCGTATCGCTGACATCCAGAATCGTACCCGGCAGCTGGGTTACCGGCAGATTCAGGACAGCCTGGAATTCCATCTGGTTCGTGCCAAGATCCGTGCCTCTCGCGGTAATCCGGCTTCAGTCATCAATGAATTCAAAGCACGTCTGCAAGATAAACGCTATATCAACGAAATTGCAGAACGATATGGCCTGATCCAAGCCTTGCTGCGTGCGAGACAGTTCAAACTAGCAGATGAGGAATTAAATACGCTTTACCGGGCCATTCAATCTGATTCTTCGGCCCAGTCGCTCAAGAACCATCGTCTGGGAAAATCTATTCAGGTAGAGGGTGATTATCTGCAATCCGCTGCCATGATTGAAACGCTTGCGGCGCGCGTCAAATTTGCCAGCGGCCAGACTGATGACGCTTTCCGGCTGTATCAATCTGCATTGCAATCCTTCCCGCATTATCGCGCCCTGGTTTACGATTACGCCGATGCACTGCTGCAACACAAGGATGCCCAGGCTGCGCTGGATTTCATCAATGGCCAATCCCAGTTCATCCATGACGACATCCGGATCTACCGGCTTACAGCCCAGGGTCATGCCGCACTGGGAAATGCCTTGCTGCAACATCAGGCTGAAGCCGAGGCGCTGATCCGTGAGGGCAATCTAAGGGCAGCAATAGAACAGCTCCAGATCGCTTTGCGCCATAAACATGATAATTTCTACCAGTTATCCAGCGTGGAAGCACGTCTGCGACAAATCAAGGAATTCGTAGCAGCCGAAAAAGAAAAAAAATAGATTTTATTCAATCATTTCTGCTGCTAAAAATTCAGCGGGCCGATAGGCCTCATTCGATAAAGGTATTGGTTTTCATGTTCAACTCCCGCAGAAGAATCATTCTTTTCCTGTTCACTGGTGCAATTTACGGCTATTTTTGGCTATGTCTGCATTAAACGTTGAAAAGTCATTTTAGTCCAACGATCTGGAACAT
>OBJA01001389.1_pt1 | contig 16922 bp, 11 predicted proteins | sample 1519751 | NCBI WGS metagenome assembly OBJA01 (sample SAMEA3881238, study PRJEB22517) | soil metagenome | biome: lake sediment; feature: soda lake sediment; material: sediment, water from around vicinity | place: India | collected 2013-12-23 | depth 3 m | reverse complement strand
CCTTCATAACCAGCGGGAAGAGGGGGGAAAGGAGATCCTGCAGAAAATCGCCGATGAAGAAATCCTCCTGCCGGGGGCGGCCCACCACGGTCGCCGGATAGATGGCATCACGTCGATGGTAAAGATGACTCACCTGGAAGATGGGATAGTCATGCTGGAGGGAATCATAGCCATAATGGTCGCCGAAGGGGCCTTCCGGTCTTCTGATGTGTGGCGGCACCTGTCCCTTGACGGCGAATTCGGTGTGAGCCACCAGCCGGTGTCCCCCAAGGGGGTCCCGGGTCATCTGCAGTTTGTCGCCGATGAGCAGAGAGGTGAGGAGCAGTTCCGGCACATCTTCGGGGAGCGGGGCGATGGCGGCAAGCATGAGAGCAGGAGGACCCCCGATAAAGAGGGTCATCGGCAGGGCGATGCCGAGCTTTTCGGCCTCGTAATAGTGATAGCCGCCTCCTTTGTGGATCTGCCAGTGGATTCCGGTGGTCGTCTCATCATGCCGCTGGATGCGGTACATGCCGAGGTTATGACCTTGTCCGCCGGGATGCTCGGTGTAGACCAGAGGCAGAGTAACGAACGGGCCGCCGTCACTGTGCCAGGAGGTCAGCATCGGCAGGGAGCTGAGCTGCGGCGGGGATTGCAGATGGTCGAGGATCGGACCCTTGGCCGACTCTTTGAGGCCGATTCTCAACCCTTCCAGGAACAGCCTCCGGTTTTCCCACAGCTTGCCCGGGGAAAGCGGCATGCCCGACTCGATCAGCCTGACGACATCGCGGACGAACTGCTGGGGTTTCCGGCCGAAGGCAAGCTCCAGGCGCCTGTTGGTGCCGAACAGGTTGGTGGTTACCGGGAATATGGAGTCCTTCACCTTGGTGAACAGCAGGGCCGGCCCACCCCGCGCGATTACCCGGCGATGGATCTCGGCGATCTCGAGATAGGGGTCGACTTCTTCTTCTATGACGAGCAGTTGCCCTTCGCGCTTCAGCAGTTCCAGGTAATCGCGCAGATTGTAGAGTCTGTTGTTGTCCACTGGTTATTCCTTGTGATGGTGGTGCGGATCGAGCAGGAAATATCGATGATACTCTTCCTTGTCGAGGTGCTTTCTCAAAAGCAGGAAAAACGAGTCGACAACCTGAAGTATTTCTTCGCCGGACATCCTGCCGGCCAGCAGTTCGGCCAGTTCTTCCCGGCCGCACAGTTGGAGGAAGGTGCTGAACGATTGACGGTCGAGGTCCTCGGACAGGCCGAAACACATCTTGCCAGGGTCGAGATTCATGCGGGAGACTCCACGGATAAAGGATTAATGGGGTCGGCGACGATCTTCCAGTGGACGGTCCGGGTGCGCGGGCCGTCGTACTCACAGAAAAAAATCTTTTGCCAGGTGCCAAGCAGGAGCCTGCCGTGTTCGACAGGGATCGTCAGCGAGCTGCCGGTGAGCAGGGTCATGAGGTGAGCCGGCGAATTCCCCTCTGCGTGCCGGTAGTCGAGGTTGTCCGGAACGATATGGCTGAGCCCCTTGATGATGTCGCGGCGGACATCCGGGTCGGCACCCTCGTTGATGGTGAGGCCGGCCGTCGTGTGCGGATTGAAGAGGTGCAGCATTCCTGCGGATACCCCTGCGTCGCGTACCGAGTGTTCTACTTCCCGGGTTATGTCGATCAATTCGCGGCGGGCTGTCGTGGTGATTTTGAGGTGGCCGAGAGCCATTTCTTCCTCCCTTTCAGCAGTTGACGGTGGATATGACAAAATTAGTACCTTAGGAATTCAGTTCTTGTTTTTTAAGTGATTTTCGTGAAGGTGCTTGTCCCCTCTGCTGTGGGAGGGGATCACAGCCCTTGGGTTGCGGGCGTCACCCCGCATTGGTAGTCGAAACAACATGGAAAAATTCAATATAGATTCATTTGCGAAGGACGTCAATCGCTGCCGTGGAGAGAAAAATACGGCGAAAGGAAACGGGAAATCCCGTGGGTCAGGGTCGACTGGGAAGTGAGGGCCGAAGAAGAGTGGTTCCGGGAAACGGAAAGGCCTCCCTGGAAACTAGATATGTGCTTGTAACCATAGCTTTTATTTAAGCAGTAGCCGGTTCTTTCCTTGACATCGCCCTGCCCGAGATACAATAATGTTGATAATCATGGTAACAGTCAGTTTCTCGGCCAAGCAGGTGCGGATTATGGGTCCTCTTGGTGACATAACCCTATGGAGGACCGGAAATCAGAGATGGCGGAACGCGATGAGCAGATAAGGAAAATCTGGATGCTCAGCAGGGAGTACGGCGAACTCGCCGGAGCCGGAGGCGTCAAGGATGTCGTGAGCCAGCTGGCGGAAGCCTTGGCCCGGTGGAACGGCAGATCCATCCATGTCGTCGTGCCCTTCTACGGATTCATCGACGCCGGGACCCTGGGCTTCTCGGCACTGCCCGACCCTTTCTGCCCTGGGCGGGAGCTGCGTCTGCAGATAGAGATGAATGAACCGGGCCGGCATATCCTGGAAGAAGTGGGCTACTATCATCGGATTATCAACAGGGTCCATCTTTATCTGGTCGATGCCGATCGGTACCGTGACAAATCCGATGTGTACACCTACAGCGAAGAGGATGAGCTCAGGGTGGCGTGGCAGAAAAAGGCCATGGGGCATCATGATTACTTTGCGATGAACCTCCTGCTGCAAAAGGCGGCCCTCGAGCTGATGATCGTCCTGGGCGAGAAACCCGATGTCATTCACTGCCACGACGGGCATACGGCGGTCCTGCCGGGCATTATCCGGGAACACCCCGGGTACAGGACCTATTTCAGGGAAACGGCTTGCCTCGTCACCATCCATAATGCGGGGATGGGCTATCATCAGGAGGTTTTCGACATTCCTTACGCAGTTTCAATTACGGCCTTGCCGCCTCATGTTGTCGACGCCTGCCTGCTGGCCGAAAAATTCGATCCCTTTCTGGTTGCAGGCCGATATGCAGTGGTCAACACGGTCAGCGAAAACTACGCAAGGGAACTGCAGGAAACCGAAAGCGACAGGCTGACCGGCGGGCTGGGGCATGAGCTGCTGCGGCGAAACGTCATTCTGGAAGGGATCACCAACGGCATCGAACCGGGCCTTTTCAAGGTGGCCGCCATTGCCGGCGGCGATCCGGCGATGCTGTTCGATCCTGGGGATGACAGGGACCAGCTGGAAGGAAAAAATCGCTGCAGGGAAAAACTCCTGCCCCAGCTGAGACGAAGCGATTCGCTCTGGGGCGTCAGATGCTTCGGCAGTCTCGAGCCGGGCGGGGGGAAACCGCTCTTCACCTTCATCGGCCGCCTGAGCGAACAGAAGGGCGTCGATATTTTGCTGGAGGTTTTCGAGGTCCTGCTGGCAAGGAACTCCCGCGTCCAGCTGCTGGTGCTTGGATCTGGGGGGGGCGGGATCGACGGCCGGTTGATCCGTCTCGCCGAAGGCCTGCGGGGCAGGATGTGTTTCCTGAAAGGGTACAACACCGACCTCGCCAACCTGGTCTTTGCCGCGGGGGATTTCTTTGTCGTTCCTTCCCGCTATGAGCCTTGCGGCTTGACGGACTTTATCGCCCAGCTTTACGGCAACATCCCCGTCGTGCACCATGTCGGCGGCCTGGTCAAGGTCATCGACGGCGTTACCGGCATCGCCTATCGGGGAAATTCCCCCGACGACCTGCTTCGGGCACTGGAGAGGGCGATCGTGGTGTACAACTCTCCGGAATTGAAGAGGCGGATCCAACTCCAGGCCGTCCAGGAGATCGAACGAAATTTTACCTGGCCGAGAGTCATGCGGAAGTACATGGAACTGTACAAGAAAGCCAGAAATACCCAATTGTGCGGGTAAGGATGCCCCGGGCGGCTGGGTCAGGATTCACGGCAAATGATCCGGAGGGACAGCAACAACTTTTAATATTCACAGGAGATGGACATGACGATAAGAATTGGTATCAATGGATTCGGACGAATCGGCAGGAATATAATGAGAGCAATCAGCAAGGATCAGGCATTTGCCGACATCGAGGTCGTGGCGATCAATGATCTGACCGATAACAAGATGCTTGCCCACCTCCTGAAATACGACTCCATCATGGGGGTGTACGAAAAGGAGGTGACGAGCAACGATCTGGGGGTCGTCGTCGATGGCCGGGAGGTCCGGGTTACCAGCCATAAGAACCCGGCGGAGATCCCCTGGGGTGATTTCGGTGTCGAGTATGTGGCTGAATGCACAGGTATATTCCGAGATGCCGAGTCGACCCAGGCCCATATTGACGGCGGGGCTTCGAAGGTCATCATCTCGGCGCCCGCCAAGGGCAATGTAAAAACCTTCGTCATGGGGGTGAACGAGGACGAGTACGACCCTGGCGTGCACCACGTGGTGTCGAATGCCTCCTGCACCACCAACTGCCTGGCCCCGGTGGCCAAGGTGATACTCGACAGGTTCGGGATAAGGCGTGGCCTGATGACCACGGTGCATGCCTATACCGGCGATCAGCGGCTCCTCGATTTCCCGCATTCCGATCCCCGCCGGGCAAGGGCTGCGGCCCTGTCGATGGTCCCGACCAAAACCGGAGCGGCGGCAGCCGTTTCGCTCGTCATCCCCGAGCTGAAGGGCAAATTCGACGGTCTTGCCGTCAGGGTGCCGACACCCACCGTTTCCCTGGTCGATGTGGTGATGGAGGTGGAGCGGGAAACCACTGTTGGTGAAGTGAACCAGGCGCTGAAGGAAGCGGCCAGCAGGTACCTGGCCTACACCGACTTGCCGCTCGTTTCCATCGATTTTCAGGGCAATCCCCATTCCTCGATCGTTGACGGACAGTGCACCAAGGTCATCGGCAGCACCGTCAAGGTGATGAGCTGGTACGACAACGAGTGGGGGTACTCGAACCGCATGCTCGATCTGATCCTGCACATGGAGGCCAACAAGGCTCTTTGAGACCGGCTGACCGGAGGTGGCGACGGCGCGCTTTTGAAGACTGGTCATCGTCTTCAAGGCGCGCTTTTTTTGCGCTTGCCAACCGCCGGGACCTCGTACATTATACTCAAGATGAGTGGACAATCACCGGCCATTAAACGCATAGCAATAACCATGGATAATCCGAACACTACCGCAGCAATAGAGTCCGACGCGCTGAAGGCGAATCTTCTGGAAACCGCAGGAACGGTGGAGATCGACCCCGATCTGCTGTTGCTGCTCGAGGTGGTCGAACGCTACAAGGGATTGCATGCAACTCTCGAGAAACTGCTCTATGAAATCTGTCATCCGTTTCGCAACTGGAAGATAGTGCTGCCGCAGCTCCGCAGCTTTGCGCTGAAAAATATCAGCCACTACCTCTCTCACGAGCGGGGCCCCGAGGCATTCAGGCTCTTTGGCCGCCTCTTTTTCGAGGCCCTGCACGACTGCCAGAGAAACCCCGATCTGCTCAGCCAGGCAGTCGGGGCCACCATGGTCTGGCTCGACAAGACCATCGCCGGCATGACCGAGGGCGAGTTCGACCGGTTCGAGCAGGAGCTCAATACTGTCTTCGAGCAGCTCGCCGAACTGGACCGGACCGACCGGCCGATAATGATGCAGATCGTCCATGGCCAGCATCCCTTCACCAGGATCGCCCGGCACCTGCTGAAGCTCGCCGAGACAGCGGCCAACGGCTACGACTTTCTGCCTCTCGCCCGCCTGGTGGGAGTGATCTACGCCAGATGTTACAGCTATTGGCTGCAGGAGGATGATCCGCTCACCTGGTTCCTCGATCGATGTTCCATCTCCGTCGCCGATTTCCACTCCTCCCAGCTCTTCACGGCGATTTCCCACGAGACGATGAACAATTACCTGGAAATTGTGAACGGTTTGGACCTGCCGTGCGACCCGAAGGCGGGTCTCAAGACCATTCTCGAGCTGCCCGACCATATCGACATCGTCAAATACTACCGCGCCATGCCCAACAAGCTGGTCGAGACGGAGGAATTATTTCGGCAGCTCGACCCTTCGCAAGGGGGGGCGGCGCTCGACCACTTCAGCGAAAACAGGAAGCTGCTGTTCCTGTTCAAGATCATGGACACCAACGGGTTGTACCTGATCCACGAGGAGACCCTGCGGGAGATCAACAGGAGCCTGGTGCAGCTGATCAGGCAGCAGAGCTTCGAAGAGATCGAGGAATTCCTGTTGACGACCTTCAAGCTGCTCAAGGCCAACGTCCAGAAATTCCCCCATACCTCTCTGCAGTGTATCCAGGTGCTGGGCGGCGAGGTTTTCGACCGCGGCAACAGCCGCATGGTGGAGGCCTTCCTCTGGGGGGTGGTCCGGTTCGGCTTTCAGCATGCGAGCGTGGTCGGGGTGGACGAAAACTGGCAGCCCCTGGTCAATCCCGCCCACCTCGCCAACATCCGGGTGTGGCTGTACCTGATCATGCGCGAGCCGAAGTGGTGTTCGACGCTCTTTTCCGCCCTCATCATCCATCTGAAACTCTCCGGCACCTGCATCAAAGACACAGACCTTTTCCAGAGGGATATCACACAGCTGCTCAACCATCCCATCGAGCCGATCTACAACCTCTCCAAGCAGTTCACCAAGCTCATGCCGGTCTTCTTCAACGAGATCGGTTCCGAGGGGGAGCTGCGTGACGTGTCCACGGAGCTGGATGAGATCCACAAGCGCAAGGACCGGCTGATCCACTTCCTGCGCAAGCAGGGGCATGTGGAGAGTTCGAACCTCATCGTCGATTTCGTCCAGGCGATCTTCCTCTTCTGGCGGACCCGCAACAAGACCCTGCTTATTCCTCACATCCCGGAGGAGGTCTACAGCCAGGTGGGCGCCACCGGCGAATTCGTCGACGACCAGTTCGTCCTGGCCGAACGCTTCTGGCAGACCATGGGCATCGAGCGAGTCCAGGATATCCTGGCGAAAGACAACAGGGCCATCGGCGAATTCCTGGCCCGGCAGGCGGATGTCAAGCAATCCGAGGTTCGGCGGTTCGAGCTGCTGGTCCGGATGTACAAGCTGCTCTACAAGAAATACAACCTGGGCGTCCAGCAGCTGCAGTCGGAGATCCTGAAGGCGGTCAACGACGGGTTTCCGGAGATGGAACGGCTGCTCGCGGACCTCGGCCACGCCGACACCGAGCATTGCCTTGATGCCCTGCTCACCGCCCTCGAAGGGCTGAAGGAGATCATCCTCTCCGAGGAGACCTTCGAAGTGCGCGAGGACATCTATTACAAGCGGCATATCGCCGTCGACATCCCGTCGGTGTACGGCCGGTACAAGGAGCGGAAATTCGATGCCCTGAGCCTTACCTTCCGCCTGGAGAACCTGGCCAACCTCTATCTCGAGAAACTGCCGGAGACAGTCAACCTTTCCATCATCACCCAGGCAACCTTCTTCAACATCGTCCGCTGCATAAAGTTCTTCATGCGGGCCCTGGCGATAGACGGCATCACCTCCCGGCGGCTCTCGACCTACCTGTCGCTGCTCGAGGCCTCGCTGAAGGTCCGGCGTTTCTCCTATACCCAATACCTCGACATCTTCCGGGGGATGTCCGAGGGGGTGAAGGATATCATCTACGCCTTCTACACCAATATCCATCAGAACAACCTGTCGATCATCATCCCCCAGATCGGCAGGGAGAATATCCTCGAGAAATTCAGCAGCTTTTACGATGAATCCGAGGTCGGCACCACGGTGCAGCGACTTTCCGAGGTTTTTTTGCGCGAGCTGATCGCCTCCACCTTCGGGCTGCAGCATCTCGACAACTTCATCCTCCGGATCCTTCAGACCCTGGAGAACCAGAAGGATATCCTGGACCAGGAGAAACTCGACCTGCTGATGACCTACAACCCGGAGCGGGCCCTCTCCCTGCTGCACAAGCCGAACCCCTTTACCAACAATCTCATCCACCTCGGCAACAAGGGCTTCAACCTGGCTACCCTCATGAGCGACGGCAAGCCGGTTCCCCCCGCCTTTGTGCTGACCACCGAGATCTTTCGCTGCAGGGACATTGTCTTCGGGTATTCCAAGACCCGCGAGGAGATCATGGAGCGGATCCGCCATTCTCTCACCGAAATCGAGTCCCTGACCGGCAAGACCTTCGGCTCACCGGAAAAACCCCTGCTGCTGTCGGTCCGCAGCGGTGGGGCGATCTCCATGCCCGGCATGATGGCGACCGTCCATAATGTCGGCTTCAACGAAGAAATAATTGCCGAATTCATCGCCAACCACGGCAACAGCTATCTGGCCTGGGACAACTACCGGCGCTTCCTGCAATCTTGGGCGATGATCTCCGGCATCGGCCGGGAGGACTTCCAGGTATTGATGAACCGGGCCAAGGCCAAGTACAACGTCACCTTGAAGCGGCATTTCTCGCCGGAGCAGATGAAGGAGCTGGCTCTTTCCTACCAGCGGCTCATCCGCCAGCGCGGTCTGGGCATCCCCGATGACCCATGGCTGCAGCTGGTCAACGCCATCCAGCTGGTGCTCGACTCCTGGAAAACCCAGAAGGCCATGGAATACCGTAAAATCATGGATGTTTCCGACTCATGGGGGACGGCGGTCATCGTCCAGGCCATGGTCTTTGGCAATATCAGCGCGAATTCCGGGGCCGGTGTGGTCTTCACCGCCCACCCGTACCGCAAGGTGCAGCGTGTCGCCCTGTGGGGAGACTATGCCTACGGCGACCAGGGAGAGGATATCGTCTCGGGCCTGGTGTCGAGTTACGCCATCTCGGTGGAGCAGGCGAAACTCGACGGCCGATCGGTCGAGGATACGCTGGAAGTCCGTTTCCCGGCGATCTACAAACAGCTTCTCGAGATTTCCCGGGAACTTGTTTATGAAAAACGATGGAACCCCCAAGAGATCGAGTTCACTTTCGAGGGTCCCGATCCCGAGCGGCTCTATCTGCTCCAGACCCGGGACATGATAACGATCAAGAAGAAGGAGCACCTCAATGTCTTCGTCGAAAGTCCGGCGCTGGAGAAGGCCCATCTCGGCAAGGGCGTCGGCGTATCCGGATCCGCCCTGTCCGGGAAGGCGGTCTTTACCGAGGACAATATCAGGAGACTGCGGCAGATCGATCCGAACACCCCGCTCATTCTGATCCGCCAGGATACCGTGCCGGAGGACATCAAGGTGGTGAGCCAGGCCGAAGGGCTGCTCACCTCCCGGGGTGGGCAGACCTCGCATGCCTCGGTGGTCGCCGTCCGACTGGAAAAAACCTGCGTCGTCGGTTGCCGCAGCCTGAAAGTCTATGAGGCCGAACAGTATTGCGAGATCGCCGGGGTGAGAATTGGTTTCGGAGACCCGATTTCCATCGATGGGCGCAACGGCCAGGTCCTGAACGGGATGCATGGCACAGTGGAGGAGTACCATATCCTCCCCATATGAAAATGACGGCAAGGGCGAAATTTACTTGTTGGATTGCAATAAGGAACGTTATTCTTATATAGATGGTTCATTGCCTATGGGATGTGCGGGCAAGTCGATGAGTTCCGGCATCTGGAAACGTGGCGGAAACAAAAATTGAAATTCTACTGCGGATTGTTTGATGGGGGTAACGGTGAAAGGGTACAAAAGGGGTCCTAAGCTGTTTTCGCTGGCCAGAAAAAAGGCGCTGGCTCTCGGGGTACCTCAGGAAAAGGGGGTAAAACTTGCCGAGCTTATCAGTCGGATTCAAACGAAGGAGGGACACTCCCCCTGTTTCCGGCAGCGTGAGATATGTTCCCAGAGAGACTGCTGCTGGCAGGCATCCTGCGATGCCCTGATGGCGGAAGAGCGGCAGTAGTCCCTTAGCGGCGTTCAGGGACACCGAGCGCCTTGAGGGCCAGACCGAGAGGACAGAATTTCGAGAAACCGAACTGCACAAGATTCAGCCCCACAAAACCCGTAAGGAAGAGCCAGTATTTGCTGTGAAAGAGGGGACTGGCCTCGACTCCCAGCGACAGGCTTGCGAGAATGAAAATTCCGGCGATAACATGAATCCAGTCTGTAACGATCATGGCCTTCTCCTCTGGCGGATAGGGAGCGGGGTATTTCCCTGCTCACCCCGATAAACGGGATAAGTACCTTCACGAAACTCATTCTCGAAAAAGCAGGAGATGATTTTCTAAGGTACTAAAAATCTGGGCAAAAGAGTACCCGCATCTTCTTCATGAGTTCGAGGATGCGCTTGTCGACTATCTTATTGTAGATGAAATTGGCGTCCTTGCGATAATCGATGATGCCCTGGCTGCGCAGGATATTCAAATGCTGCGAGACATTCGCGTTCGTCGTCTTGACCTCGTCTCTGATCTCGCCCACCGACAGTTCCTGGTCCTGCAGCAGGCACAGGATCTTCAAACGAATGGGATGAGACATCGATTTCAGCAATTTCGACATTGCATCAATTTGTTCGTCATGCATGGCATCTCCGGATGGAACGTGTAGTATTTTAGAAATTAATTTATTAATTGTGGCGAAAATGTAAATAAATTTTCTACTCTATTGCGGTTTTTTCAAAAAAATGCACTCATTTGTCGTACAACCATACTTCCTAAGACAGTGATCGTGCAATAATATTCTTCTTGAGAGGGGGCAGGACGGAACCTCGTCCCGAGCAGGCGAGGAGGGTCCGGTAGAGATGGGGCGGAATCAACGAGTTTCTTAGCTGCGCCAAATAACTCTTGATTTGCCCGGTCATGGTGGGTAGGCTTAATTACTCAAAATCACAGTATAGTTGAAGGCAACTTTCATCTGTCCGGGATTGCGGTCTCTTGGGGCAATATATCGGGAGTCGCTTCATCGGGCGCGGGAAGGATAGGTGGTGCAATGTCTGCCGATGCCGAGGAGATGGAGTGATGGACCGAGAAGATGGCAAGCAAGAGGCGACGTGGGGAGGAACAGGTTTCCGCCGATCGGCGGGATCGCAGCGCGTGCGACCTGCAGACAACGGGAACTCGCCTGCCTATCGCGAACTCTACCGAAAATCGATCGAGGATCCTCAGGGCTTCTGGGCGGCAAGGGCGGAAGAACTGGTCACCTGGTCGTCAAGATGGCACACTGTCCTCGAAGGCCAGTTAGGTTCACCTGAACTCAAATGGTTTGCCGGAGCAACACTCAACCCTGCGTGGAATTGCCTGGACAGGCACCTGGAGAACGGCAGGCGCAATAAGGCGGCGCTCATCTGGCAGGGTGAAAACGACCACGAGACACGGGTTTTCACCTATCAGATGTTGTATGTCGAAGTCTGCCGGTTCGCCAATGTCCTGAAGAGGAAGGGGGTCGTCAAGGGGGAGAGTGTTGCCATTTACATGCCGATGATTCCGGAGCTGGTTATCGCCGTTCTCGCCTGCGCGCGTCTTGGAGCTTTACACTGTGTCGTATTTTCCGGTTTTTCTTCCGCCAGTCTCAAGAACAGGCTAGAGGATTGCCGGGCGAAGGTGCTGATAACCGCCGATGCGGTTGCCCGGGCCGGGAGAACCATTCCGCTCAAACCCAATGCAGATGAGGCGCTGGAAGACTGCGATTTTGTCGAAGCCTGCGTTGTCGTGCGGAAGACCGAACGGGATATCGTGATGAAACCGGGGAGGGACAGCTGGTGGCATGACGAACTGCAGGCGGAGGGTGTTTCGGCCTCATGCCCGCCTGTCGAGATGGCGGCGAACGACGATCTTTTCATTCTCTACACCTCCGGCTCGACCGGCAGGCCCAAGGGCGTGGTGCACCGGGCCGGCGGGTACCTGCTCTACGCCATGCACACCTGCCAGTATGTTTTCGATCTCCAGGATGACGATATCTTCTGGTGTACCGCCGATATCGGCTGGATCACCGGACATAGCTACGGTATTTACGGGCCGCTGGGGCTGGGTGCCACCACCCTCCTCTACGAAGGAATTCCTCTCTATCCCGGGCCTGACAGATTTTGGCAGATCGTCGAAAAATTCAACGTAACTATATTCTATACCGCACCAACCGTCATCCGGGCCCTCATGCGATTCGGGACTGAACCGGTGGAAAGGCACGATATCTCCTCGCTCCGGTTGCTCGCTTCGGTGGGAGAACCGATCAATCCCGAGGCATGGAACTGGTATCACGACCATATCGGTAAAACCCGCCTCCCCGTCATCGACACCTGGTGGCAGACGGAAACTGGCGGGATCCTGATTGCCCCACTGCCGGGGACCATTCCCCTGAAACCGGGATCGGCCGCCCAGCCGCTGCCGGGCATCGATATTATGGTGCTCGATGCCGACGGGCGCGAGGCGGGGAGCAACGAGGGAGGCCGGCTGGTCATCCGGCAACCGTGGCCGGGCATGTGCAAGGATCTCTGCAGAGAACAGAATCCGCCGCAGTCTTCCCATCACCTGGATTCCTCCCCGGTATACGACACCGGCGACGGCGCCCGCCGCGATGACGACGGCTATTTCTGGATCACGGGCAGGCTCGACGATATCATCAATGTCAGCGGGCACAGGCTGGGTACGGCGGAAATAGAATCCGCCCTGCTGACCCATAGAAGCGTCGCCGAGGCAGCCGTCGTCGGCAGGCCTCATCTTTTGAAGGGGCAGGCTATCTATGCCTATGTGACCTTGAACAGAAATGTCCAGCAGACGCCGGAACTGTTGGAAGAATTGCGCGACCACGTCCGGGAGCAGATCGGACCCATCGCCGCTCCGGACGGTGTCCAGTATGCCGAGTCCCTGCCGAAAACCAGGAGCGGAAAAATCATGAGGCGGCTCTTGAAAAAGATCGCTGCCGATGACTTCGATGATCTCGGGGACATCTCTTCCCTGGCGGATCCCTCGATCATCGCCGATCTCATCGAAGGAAAAAAGAGTTCTTTCCTGGCTTGATCCCTCTCCATGCTCCAACTGCTCCAGACGGACTCGAAAGCGTGCATACTCTTTTTCGCCCGTCTGGCAGTCATGTTTTCTCCAGCGGGCACGCCGCCCGCTAGCCAGTGCAAATTTTGCACGGACGAAAGGATATTCTTGAATCTCCTTGGAGAAAAGAGTCTATTGAATCGAAATCTTGCTGATTTTTCCCGAAGAGGAGGAACGGATGAAAACGAGACTGCTTGCTCCCGAAAATGTCTGTCTGCAGATCATCGATGTGCAGAAGAGCCTGATGGCGAAGATCCATGAAGCGGAAAAGGTAGCAGCCACGGTCGAGCTTATGATTCGCAGCGCCGGAGTCCTGGGCATCCCCGTCCTGGCCAACACCCAGTACAGGAAGGGTCTCGGACCGTACGTCGAGAATGTCGAAGTCCTCGTCGCCGATGTGCCGCAGTTCGATAAAGTCGAATTCAACGCCCAGGCGAACCGGGAGACGGCGGCCTTCGTCGATGGCTTGCCGGACAGCGTTCGGACAATGGTGCTGGTGGGTGTCGAGACACATATCTGCATCTATCAGACGGCGATGGGGCTTCTTGACAGCGGCAGGAACGTCTGGATCGTATCCGACGGGGTCTCTTCGAGGAGAGTGAGTGATCACCGCGAGGGGCTGGCCCGCTTGCAGGCCGCCGGAGCCGCGATCGGGTCCGCTGAGATGTTGATCTATGAACTCCTGGGCAGGGCCGGTACGCCGGAGTTCAAAAGGATTCTCCCCCTTATCGTCGCCCGGAGCGAATGAGGGGATTGAGTACCTTGGAAATGCGTTTCTCGCTTTTCAAGAACGAATTTCGTGTAGGTACTTATCCCCTCTGCTGTGTGAGGGGATCACAGCCCTTGGGTTGCGGGCGTCAGCCCGCGTTAGATACTGCCCTCTCCGACTATCAGACGGGGGGGATTCCACTATCAATAGGTACTGCCTGGGAACTATGAAAGGAAATGAATTACGAAGCAAGTTCTTGAACTACTTCATAAAAAAAGGCCATACCGCCGTCGACGGCTCGTCTCTCGTCCCCAAGGACGATCCGACCCTGCTCTTCACCAATGCCGGAATGGTGCAGTTCAAGACCGTGTTCATGGGGGAGGATAAGCGGGACTATGTCAGGGCAGTCACCAGTCAGCGATGCGTCCGGGCCGGCGGCAAGCACAACGATCTGGAAAATGTCGGCTATACCGCCCGGCATCATACATTTTTCGAAATGCTCGGCAACTTTTCCTTCGGCGACTACTTCAAGGAAGAGGCAATCCGTTATGCCTGGGAATTTCTCACAGTGGAACTCGGAATCGATCCGCAGAAGCTCTGGGTGTCGATCTACGAGGACGATGACGAGGCCCAGGCCCTGTGGGACAAGGTGGAGAACCTGCCGAAGGGCCGGATCGTGCGGATGGGGGAGAAGGATAACTTCTGGGCCATGGGGGATACCGGGCCCTGCGGACCTTGCTCGGAAATCCACATCGATCAGGGAGCCGAGGCGGGCTGCGGCCGTCCCGACTGCGCCCTGGGTTGCGACTGCGATCGTTTCCTGGAGTTGTGGAACCTGGTTTTCATGCAGTTCAACCGCTCGGCGGACGGGACCATGACCCGACTGCCCAAGCCGAGCATTGACACCGGCATGGGGCTCGAACGCGTTGCCGCCGTCCTTCAGGGCAGGTTCAACAACTACGAATCCGACCTGTTCACCCCGATCGTCGTCAGGATGGAGGAACTGGCGAAGAAGAAATACGGTCAGAATCCCCAGAATGATGTCGCCATGCGGGTGATCGCCGATCATGCCCGGGCCACCACCTTTCTGGTGGCCGACGGTGTCCTGCCGGGCAACGAAGGGCGAGGCTACGTCCTCCGGCGGATCATGCGCCGGGCTGTCCGCTACGGCAAGCACCTCGGCCTGGACAGGCCCTTTATGGAGGAGGTGGTGAAGATCGTCGTGCGTGAGATGGCGGAGGCCTATCCCCATCTCAAAGATGCCCTCCCCCTGCTCGCCAAGGTAGTGAACAACGAAGAGGAGCGATTCCGCGAGACCCTCGAGAATGGCCTTGCGCTGCTCGACGAGGAGATAACGAGACTGAAGGGGGGTGAATCCCGCCGCATCTCCGGCCGCTTCATCTTCAAACTTTACGACACCTTCGGCTTTCCCTTCGATATCGTCAGGGACATAGCTTTGGAGAGAGGTCTGGAATTCGATGAGCCGGGGTTTCACGAGGAGATGGAAAACCAGCGGCAGAAATCCCGGCAGTCAAGGAAAGGCGAAGGGGTAAAAACTTTCGAAGAAGGGGTCAAGGAACTGGCCGTAGCAGGCAGGAAGGCAGAGTTTGTCGGTTATGGCAAGGTTTCGGCCGTGAGCACGGTGCAAGGTTTGATCGATGCTTCCGGCCGTCGCGTTTCTCGTCTTTCCACCGGAGAGAAGGGTCGGCTATTCGTCGAAAAGACACCATTTTACGCGGAAGCCGGCGGCCAGGCGGGAGACCTGGGCCTGGTACGCTGGCCTGGGGGAAGTGCAGAAGTGATTGCCACTGCCGTCGAGGGGGACAGGATCATCCTGCACGATATAGTGGTAACGGATGGGACTCTCGACGAAAACCTTGAGGTATCCCTGGAGGTCGATCCAAGCAGAAGGCTTGCCACAGCCGCGCACCACTCGGCGACGCATCTGCTGCATGCAGCCCTGAGAAAGGTACTGGGCGATCATGTCAAGCAGGCGGGCTCGCTCGTTACCCCCGATCGGTTGCGCTTCGATTTCACCCACTTTTCCCCTCTGTCTTCGGTAGAGATAGAAACCATCGAACTTCTGGTCAATGAGAAAATCTGGCAGAACACTCCGGTGACCACCCGTGTCCTGCAGAGGGAAGAGGCGCTGAAAGGTGGCGCGATGGCCCTGTTCGGCGAGAAATACGAGGAGAACGTACGGGTTGTGACAATGGCCGATTTCAGCAAGGAGCTGTGCGGCGGCACCCATGTGGAGGCGACCGGATCCATCGGCATCTTCAAGATCCTTGCCGAAAATGGCATCGCCGCGGGGGTGAGGAGAATAGAAGCGCTCGCCGGGCCTGCCGCCTTCGCCGATATCCAGACGGTCTATCGCCGGGAAAAAGAGACTGCGGCCCTCATCAATGCCGGCAGCGGTGGAGAGATTCTCCCGAAAGTCGAGTCGCTCCTGAGGAACCTCAAGACCCTGGACAAGCAGGTTGCCGACCTGTCGAAGCAACTGGCGAGTTCCGACCTCGACGAGGTAATGAACAATGCCCTGAAAATCGAAGATATACGAGTGGTGGCCGCGACGATTCCCCTCGACAGCCCCAAAACACTGCGGGAGGTGGGAGACCGGGTGCGCGACAGCCTCGGCAGCGGCATCGCGGTGTTGGGTGGCAGTATCAACGACAAGGCGACATTGCTGGCAATCGTTACCGATGACCTGACCGCGAGGATCAAAGCCGGCGACATCATCAATCGGGTCGCGAAGCTGGTCGGAGGGAAAGGCGGCGGCCGACCCGATATGGCGCAGGCGGGTGGACCGATGGTTGACAAACTGAATGAGGCGATCGGCTCTGTCCCCACGGTGATCAGCACGCTGCTGCAGAGGCCATAAATTGTCAGGATAAGTCTCCGGCAGCGCCGCGGACGGGCGAAGAATGAAAGGTTTTGCGCTCATATGCCGTTTTGTTCGGCCGAAGCACATAACTCTATAAATTAGTTGACAGAGCAATATATATACAGTAAGAATTTTTTGCCATTGTGAATGGCGGTTCAGTTTAACCTGGGAGTCTTCCAGCCTTTTCTGTAGATATAGCCTCGTGCGGTCATCATTCATTGCACAAATGAATGTTAAGTTTTTTTGTAATCTTAGCTAAGCAGGAGCTACTAACATGATTACGACGGATATTACTTTGTTCATTCAGATTGTTAACATGATTGTGCTCATGTTTCTCCTCAACGGTGTTCTTTACAAGCCCATAAAGAACATTCTCAAGGAGAGATCTGAAAAACTTCGGGGAATGGAGGATAACATCTCGAAATTCGAGAAAAACGCCAAACTCCGGCAGGAAGAAGTCGATGCAAAAATGGCGAAAGCTTCCGGTAAGGCAAAAGCGGCT
>OBJA01001388.1_pt1 | contig 16944 bp, 16 predicted proteins | sample 1519751 | NCBI WGS metagenome assembly OBJA01 (sample SAMEA3881238, study PRJEB22517) | soil metagenome | biome: lake sediment; feature: soda lake sediment; material: sediment, water from around vicinity | place: India | collected 2013-12-23 | depth 3 m | reverse complement strand
TCCTGCCTCCCCTGATGGCGCGTTTTTTTTCCTTCATGACAGCAAGCCGATTACCGTGGCGTTGCGGCCGCACAGGAGATCGCGGCGATAGGAGAAACAGGTGGCCGGGTTGCAGCGGCTGCAGATCCCGGCCTTCTCGATCCGGACCGCCGGCACTCCGGCGGCCTGCAACTGCGCAATGCTGATCGCCCAGAAATCAAAATAATTCGGCCGCACCTGATAACGCCGGAAGGCGGCCGGCAGCTCCCGCTCATGGTTGACGAACTCGGCACAGCAAGGCCCCAGGGAAGGGCTGATGGCCGCCGTCAACTCGGCGGGCCGGCAGCCGAAGGTCGTCCTCATGGTTGCCACGGTCTTGCCGATGATATTGGCCACACTGCCCCGCCAGCCCGCGTGAATATTGGCCACCACCCGGCGCCGGGGATCATGGAGCAGTACCGCCTGGCAATCGGCCTGTTGGATCAGCAGGCCGACTCCGGGAGCAGCGCTGATCAGAGCATCGCACTGCAGCCATTCATCATGGCCAGAGGCGGACATAAAAGTTGGCGGGACGGGCAACCGTTCACCAGGGGCAGTGTGCTGTCGGTTTAACGGGACGTAATCGCTCTGCGGCACCGCTCCCCCTTGGTCGCCGGAATGCTCGCCGACCACCACTACCCGGTCGCCATGCACCTGGCGGGCGGCCACCAGGGTTGTCAGTCCCAGCTCACGGAGGATGATCCGGCGATTTTCCGCCACCCGCTCCGGCTCGTCCCCCACCCCGTAGCTCACATTAAGCGAATCCCAGGGCGAAGGACTGACGCCGCCGCCCCGGCTGAAAAAACCGTGGGCCACGCCCTCGGGACCCCCAAATTGCTGATAGGTAATAATTCCCGTACTCATTTCTCTTTACCCAATTTAGCCGGTTGGCGCCCCAAAGCAAAAGGAAATGAGCAGACAAGTCAGGACCACGGCAAAATCGTACGACGACGCAACCAGGCCGACACAACCGTTCACCAGGGCTACCAAAGGGTGCAGGGGCGGCTTGCGACTCCTGGCTGATAAAGCAAAAGGAGCGAACCGCCGCCCGGGCAAGTCCGCTCCTTTGGTTACAGTTGCGATGTAGGTCGGATCAGGAGGATGGTTGCTCCATTTCATTTTCCAGCTTGACGCTGATGGCCACCTTGTAGAGGATGGTCAGCACCAGGAAGCCGGTGGCCCAGACGGCGGCGGTGATCCCCAATTCCTGGATGGTCGGGTAATACTCGGTGACCTGGCCCATGGGGTTGGGAACAAAGCCGCCCAGCACCATGCCGATCCCCTTGTCGATCCAAAGAGAGAGGAAGATCAGGGCGCAGGAGATCCCCAAGGTCCAGTCACACTTGCGCGAACGGGCCACGAAGATCAGGATGATGCCGATAATCCCGATCAGCACCGACAGCCGCATAAAGGGGGCCAGGTTGCTGAACACCACCCCTTCCTTTTCCAGCCCCCAAAAGAGGTAGGCCTTGGTGTAGATTTTGCTGGGATACTGGCTGTAGAAGGCGGTGAAAAATTCGCAGGCCAAAAAGAAAAAGTTGATGATGGCCGCGTAGGAGATGATGGTCACCAGCTTGTCCTTGGCCACCCGTCCCACCCGGAAGAGGGTATTGCGCTCAATGATCAGGGCGATCAGCAGCAGCAGGGCCGGACCGGCGGCGAAGGCCGAAGCCAAAAAGCGCGGGGCCAGAATGGCGGTGAGCCAGTAATCACGGCCCGGCAGACCGGCATAGAGGAAGGCGGTGACGGTGTGAATGCTGATTGCCCAGGGGATGGAGAGGTAAATAAAGGGCTTGACCCAGTTGGAATACTTGACTCCCCGGTACTCAGCGCTCAGAATCGCCCAGCCGCAGATCAGGTTGAGGGCCAGGTAGCCGTTGAGCACGATCATATCCCAGAACAGCATGGACTGGGGGGTGGGATAGAGCATAACGTTCAGGGCCCGCATGGGCTGGCCCAGGTCGGCGATGATAAACATCAAGCACATGACAATGGCGGCGATGGCCATGAACTCACCCAGGATGGTAATCCGCCCGAACTCTTTGTAGTTGTGAAGATAGTAAGGCAGCACCAGCATCAAGCCGCCGGCGGCCACCCCGACCAGAAAGGTAAACTGGGAGATATAAAGTCCCCAGCTCACGTCCCGGCTCATGCCGGTGATCCCCAGGCCGTAGTTCCACTGCTGGGCATAAAAGGCGCCGCCCACAGCCATCACGGCCAGCAGAAAGGCAACCCAGGCCCAGTATCCCTTACTCCCCTGTAGTGCTTTTTCAATCATGACGGCTCACCTTATACGATATAGAAGACAGATGGATAGGTTCCCAGGGACGGGCGCCGCTGAATGGTGAAATTATCCCGCAGTACCCGACTGATCCGGGAGTTGGGGTCATTAAGGTCACCAAATACCATGGCCCCGAAGGGAGCGGCTTCCTCGACGCAGGCGGGCAGTTGGCCCACCGCCAGCCGTTCGGTACAGAAGTTGCACTTCTCCACCACCCCCGGAGTCCGGGCCGGATAGTCGGGATTGAGATTGCGGATAAAGGGGTTGCCCCGCGCATCCCGACCCCGGGGATCCCGCCAGTTGAAGCTCCGGGCGCCGTAAGGGCAGGCGGCCATGCAGAAGCGGCAGCCGATACAACGATGGTAGTCCATTCCCACCACCCCGTCGGACTTCTTGAAGGTGGCCTTCGTGGGGCAAGCCCGCACACAGGGCGGGTTGTCACAGTGATTGCAGAGGCTCAACACCGGCAGATGCTTAAGGCCCTCGGCCTGCCGGGGGTGGGTATCCTTGACGAAGACATGGTCGAAGCGGTCGGTCCAGAGCCACTTGACCTCGTCTTTGGGATTACCGAAGTCGGGCACGTTATGGATCTCGTGGCAGCGGCGGATGCAGCGCTCGGCCAGGCCCCGGTTTTCAGCGAATTTGCGGATATCGATCACCATCCCCAAACGCTCACCCTGCCCCTTGTCCTTGGCGGCCCCGGCCCGTTTCAAGCCGGAGGCCTCGGCCTGGCCGGACAGCAGCCCCTGAAAGGCGGTGGTGGCACCGATCCCGGCGACCGCCGCTACCCCGGCCAGTTTAAGAAAATCTCGCCTGTCCTTCTTCATCTTACATGGCCTCCTTGGTCGGTTCGAGATGGCAGTTCCAGCAGTCCGGCGTAACGGCGGTGTAGTCGTGACAGGTGTCGCAGAAGTTCTTCTTGTCATAGTGACAACTCATGCAACCCTTCTGCAGGCTGCGCTCATAGCGCAGGCCGCCCGCGGTCACCCCGCTGCGGGGGCCGCTCTTGCGCAGAATGTCGTCACGCCACTCATGGAGCAGAACCATGTGGGACTCCCGCATGTACTGAGCATCCCGCACGCACTCCCGGTATTCGGTGGGCTTGACCGGCTGGGGCGGCTGCTGGGCCTGCCCGGCGTTGTACCAGATGGCAAAGGTCATCAGGCCGACAAAAACAATCAGTGATGGAATGATTCGTCCGCTTCCGTACATGGTTTAACCCTCCATTCCTGCCAGGGGCTCGGCCCGCAGGTCCGTTTCCCGCTCTTTTTCTCCCTCCATGATGAGGGCGTTGCCGACCAGTTCCGAGACCCCGCAGACTGCAACATCGGGATTCCAGTATTGATTGAGGGCCAGCAGGGTAGCCCGGTCAATGGCGCAGACATTGGCGAGCATGTTGACCCCGTGGCGCTCGGCCACATACTTGACCGCGTTGGCCCGGGGCAAGCCGGCCCGCATCCGCAGATCCATGATCTCGCCGGTGTTAAGGCCGGTACCGCTGCCGCAGCAGAAAGTCTTTTCCCGGATGGTGTTCTCCGGCATTTCGTGAAAATTGTTGCAGACATGGTTGATGATGTAGCGGGGTTCTTCCAGCAGCCCCATGCCGCGGGAGGTGTTGCAGGAGTCGTGGAAGGTCACGATCCGGTGATCGTTACGACTCTTGTCCAGCTTGAGCTTGCCGTGATGGATCAGATCGGCGGTGAACTCGCTGATATGAACCATTTTGGTGGCGGCAGTATTTTCAAAGACCGTACCGGTGATGGGGCTTTTGGGCACCTCCAGGAAGTCGGCCGGGCCGTTCATGGTGCTCATGTACTGATGCAGCACCCGCCACATATGGCCGCACTCACCGCCCAGGATCCACTTGACCCCCAGGCGCTTGGCCTCGGCGTACATCTTGCCGTTGAGCTTCTTCATCAACTGGTTGTTGGTGAACAGGCCGAAGTTGCCGCCCTCGGAGGAGTAGGTGCTGATGGTGTAATCCAGACCGATATGCTCGAAGAGCAGAATGTAGCCCATGAAGGTGAAAATTCCGGGGTCGGCGAAAACATCGGCCGAGGGGATGATAAAGAGAATCTCGGCGCCCTTGCGGTTGAAGTTGAGATTCTGGAGGCGCACCCCGGTGGCCTCTTCGATATCGTCCAGCAAAAACTCGGCGTTTTCCTTGAAGGTGTGGGGCTGCAGCCCCAGGTGGTTGCCGGTCCGGTTGGAATTGGCCGCCGGCTCCAGAATCCAGTTGGTGTTGACCCCCACCAGATGCAGCAGCTCCCGGCCCATCATGGTCACCTCGGCGGTGTCGATGCCGTAGGGGCAGAAGACCGAGCAGCGCCGGCATTCGGTGCACTGATAGAAGTACATGAACCACTCTTTCAGCACCTTGAAGGTCATGGGCCGGGCACCGGCGATCTCACCCAGGATCTTGCCGGCCAGGGTGAAATCATTGCGGTAAACCGAGCGGAACAGCTCGGCCCGCAGCACCGGCATGTTCTTGGGGTCGCCGGTGCCCAGGAAGAAGTGGCACTTGTCGGCGCAGGCGCCGCAGCGGACACAGCAGTCCATGAAGATCTTCAGCGAGCGAAACTTGTCCAGCCGCTCCTTGATCCCGTTGATGATGATTTCCTTCCAGTTATCCGGCAGCTTCCAGTCATCGCTTTCCACCTCCCACTCGCGGGGCTCGCCGAAAAGTCCGGGCAAATTCTTGCCGTGATACTCGGCAATCGCCGGCTTGGCGGGATAGCAGTAGTTGCCCGGCTTGAAAATCGCCTCGACATCCCACCAATCGCGGGTGGGCACGGCGCCGGTCATCAGGGAGGGCTCCTTGACCACCTTAACCTTCATTTCGTCTGCTTTGGTATTTGCCATTGTCGTCGTTCCTTATCTGAAAGATTATCTTCACACTTCAGGCAAGTCCGGAAGTCAGCCTACGCCTTGGGTTCCTCGGCGGCCGGCTCGGCCTCGGGTGCCGGCTCCAGCGGCTTTTCCACCGGCAGGTCGGCGTTGACCATGAATTCCCGGAACTCATCCTCGTAGGAGGCGTAGGAGTGCGGCTTGATCTTGGGATCGTTCCAGGGGTTCTCGTGGCGCACCATCCGGCTGTTGTTGGCCATGTTACGGGTGGGGCTCATAAAGACCCCGCCCAGGTGCATCAGCTTGCTGAAGGGGAAGTAGGCCATCAGCACACAAACCAGGAAGACATGGACGAAAAAGATGGCACCGATCTCACCGTTGATGCTGGGGGAGAAGGTGGTCAACCCCACCGCCAGTTCCTTGATGGCCACCACGTCAACCCGGAAGACATGGCGCATCAGGATGCCGCTTGCGCCGATGGCAAAGATCAGCAACAGCGGGAAATAATCGGCCGGCAGCGAGATGTAGCGCAGATAGGGCCGCACCACCCGGCGCAGGAAGAGGAAGGTCACCGCCGCCAGCAGAACAAAGCTGCTCTGGTAGATGGTGGTGGCGCCCACCTCCAGGAAGCCGTCGAAAAACTCCAGGGGCATGACGAAACCAACCACCGGGTCGGTGAAGAGCCGCAGATGGCGCAGCACAATCACCAGGAAGCTGTAGTGGAAGAGGATGGCGAAGATCCAGAGCCACTTGTTGGAGCCGTAAGCCAGGTGGGGGCCGTCATGAACGGAAGCCTTGGTGTTGCGGAACAGCGAACGGAACAGCAGCACCTCCAGCAGCATCCGGCCCACCACCCCAGCCTTGGTGGAGGGGCAGTCCAGCTTGTTCTGCTTGATAAAGGACAGGGAGTTCTCCTGGCCGCAGGTGGTGGGGATCCGGAAGGGTACCGGTGACTTGGCCCACTCCACCACCTTATAGATGAAGCCGCCCAGGAAAAGGGCAAAGGCCAGATAGGGCAGCACTATCCCCAGCAGGCTTTGCCCGCCGGGCACCTGGGACACCACCAGGGCGACCAGAATCAGGGCCACGACCGCGATAAAGGCTTTCAGGACTCTCATTGACCGTTACCTCGCTTCGTTACTGTGGGTATGAAAGGATTTGACATCCGCCATGAACTTCGTAGTTTCGTCGGCCAGGTTAGCCGAAGGACAACCATGTTGGGTGAGCATGTGGTTCATGCTCTTGTACTCATGGAGCCGGGCCTGGTAGAGCCGTTCCCGGCAAGCCATGTAAAGATCGAAAACCTGCAGGGCCAGGGTATCCAGGGCGTCATGGAATTCCTGCCAGTCGGCGGCCGCCACCTCCAGTTGACGCTGGCGGGCAACGGCCCGGCGGGCCACCTCTTTCAAGAGGTAAACAAACTCCACGGCCCGGGCCGGAGTGAAATCCTGCACCGCTCGAATCTTGACGAAATCCTCCAGGATCGGCCGCAGTTCATCGCGCTCTAGCCGAGGAGTATCATGATCGAAAAGCCGGGAATAGATGGCGGTGAGGGTATGGCGGGCGCTGTGGCCCACCGGATTGGCAAAGCGGTCGGATTCCCGCTTGAAGATGGTGGCGGCGTCGGGGGAATAGCTGCTCAGTACCGCCTCTACCCAGGCATCCTCAACGTCCCCCTTATTTCCCCGCAGGAACTCCCGCAAACGCATTTTCCGGCTCCCTCCTTCCCCGCAAAATGCCGCCTAAAACCAAGCTAAGCGGCCATTCTGAATGAACATTCAGAAAACAAGGGGCATTGGTAGCACGTTTGCCAAGGGATTTCAAGACAAAAAACCGGGGATCAGGTCACGGTGTCGATGATGAGACCGGACTCGGCTTCCAGGTTACGCAACAGGGCGGGAAGCTCATCAACGGTGAGGTGGAGGTCGGCTGCAAGCTGACACACTGTGTCATCGGTACAGTCGTAGACATCAATCAACCAGCCATCGTCGGTCCGGGTGAGCAACAGGCGTAACTGAACCCCCTGCTGTTCGAAATCACGGTTGGCTCGCTGCACCTGATAGCGCACTGCCCGGACCTCGGAGTCGTTGAGGGGGCGGCGCTTGGGTGGCGGGCGCTGCTGCTCCCGCTGCTGTTCCCGCTCCTGACGGAAGTCCCCGATCCGGGCAATTCCCGGAATGGCGAAGACCTCCTCCACCCTACGCTTCTTGCGAAAGGCGTCCACCGGCAGCACCCGGGGAAATTTAATTTCGTCGGAGATAACCATAAACAGCCGCTCGCCTGGTTTGCGGCCCGACAACCGTTTGCGGGCCTGGTTAACAATTACGGCCTGATTATCTTTTCGGCAATATCCCTTTGCTTGTCCACTATTCTTACTACAGATCCACCTCCAGGCCCTCGCGGGCGCAGAAGACCTCCATCCCGTCGCGGCGGCCGCAGTAACGGCTGGCCAACTGGTCGAGCTGATCGTCGCTGCGTTCAGGGTCGTGGTGAAAAAGGGCCAGCCGCTTGACCCCGACCCTGCCGGCGGTGGCCAGAGCATGTTCGAAGGCGGAGTGGCCCCAGCCCAACTTGCCCGAGAACTCCTGCTCGGTGTACTGAGTATCGTGGACCAGCAGGTCGGCTCCGGCGAAGAACTCGGCCAACTGCTGGTTCTGTTCCGCCGCCACCTCCTCGCCTTCCCGGGCCATGGCCTCATCATAGGAGGGATCGGCCGGGTCGGTGATAAAGAGGTTGCGGTAGGGCTCGGTATCGTAGGCAGTACAAAAAACCTTGCCGTCGCACTCGATCCGATAACCCAGGCATAGGACCGGATGATTGAGGTAACGGGTCACCACCTGAATGCCGTCGCCCAGGTCCAACCGTCCCTCCTTTAGCTCCACGTAATCAATGGTGGCCGCCAACTCCGCCTCCCGCACCGGAAAGTAACGGTAGGTCAACTGGCCGCCGACAATCCCCTTCAGGGTATCCTGTTCGTAGCTCACCGGCCCGTAAACGGTAAGTTTATTGCCGGGCACATAAATGGGGACGAAGAAGGGAAAGCCCATGATATGGTCCCAATGGGTATGGGTCAGGAACAGGCTGAGGTTGAGGGGGCCCTGCTTAAAATCGTTGGCCATCAGCCGGTTACCCAACTCGCGCAAGCCGCTGCCGGCATCGATAATCAGCAGCCGATTGTTGCGCTCTGGGAAACGCACCTCCAGACAGGCGGTATTACCTCCATAGCGCACGGTTTCCGGCCCCGGACAGGGAACCGAACCCCGCACTCCCCAAAACTTCACCCTGATCGCCATAAAGCCTCCTTTTGCCCTGAACCCTGGCCCTCACGCCCTCACGCTGCCGACAAGCAACCATCCACGCACGGGCACTAACCTGCGTATTTAACTGGACGTAAGCGCTCAGGCGCTGGCCACCGTCAAAAATACCTTGGCCTTGGCTATTTCCGCCTCCACCTGGGGAGCCAGTTCCGCCCAGAACTCCCGCTCCAAACCCAGGCGCTGGGAGTATTGCTTGAAAAGCTCGCGCTCGCCGCCAACATTACCGGCGGAGCCCACTCCCTGCAGGTTGATATAGGCATCGGCCAGGGCCACCAAACCCACCAGGGAATCGGCCTGCTCCACGCCATTCTCCTCGGGATGGTGGCCTGCCAACAACTCAACCAGGCCCGAGTTCAGTTGCCACTTTTCCCCGATCAGCCGCCCCACCTGACAGTGGTCCAGCCCCAACACCCGGGCCTCGGCCCGGTGAAGCGCCAGATGACCGGCGGCCGCCACCCCCAGCACCTCCCGGTAGTCCTGGGGAAAGCAGACATTCAAAGGAATCTTGCCCAAATCGTGCAGCAGCCCGGCCACAAAGTACTCCTCCCGCTGCTGGCGCACCACCCCCCGCCGGGCGGCCAAGGCCTTGGCGGTGACCCCCACCCCCAGGGAATGGGTCCAGAAAGCGTCCATCTCCAAGGCGGGGAAGGAGTCCTCCCGCCCCATACTGCTGAGCACTGCGGCGCTCAAGGCAAGATTTTTAATGGTATTGAGCCCCAGCATAATGATAGCCCGGGGCAGCGAACCGATCTGGTTGGGGAGGGAGTAGTAGGCCGAGTTGATCAGCTTGAGCACCTGACCGGTGAGCACCGGGTCCAGGGAGATCACCCGGTTGAGGTCGTTGGGGGAGGTATCGGGCCGGTTGCAGACTTCCAGCACCTTGGTGACGGTGGTGGAAAGACTGGGCATCCGCTCGATGAACCTGCGAATGGTTTTTTCCCGCTCAGTGCCGCTCACATGCTCCCCCACTGGCTCGGGTTAAACCGGAAACAAAGGATGATTAACGGGCCGGTTCCGCTGCCTGGCCCTGGTTGAAGGCCACCGCATCGCAGTACTTTACCCCGTGACCGCCGAAAATGTCCAGGGCGCTGCCCACGGTGGCATCCAACCGATTGCGGCCCAGTTCGCGAATCCGCCAAAGATCGGCCAGAGTACCAACCCCGCCGGCGTAGGTGGTGGGCAGGGGGGTGTGTTCGGCAAGCAGGGTCAGCAGATCCTCGGCCACCCCGGCACACTTGCCCTCCACATCGACGGCATGGATCAGAAATTCGCAACAAAAACGGGAGAAATAATCGAGGGTGGCGGGTTCAATCGCCATTTCGGTGAATTTTTGCCAGCGGTCGGTGACCACCAGATAACGGCCGTCGCGCTTGCGGCAACTGAGATCGATCACCAGCCGCCGGGACCCGACGGCCTTGGCCAACTCCCGCAGGCGATCTTCCAAAACCCGGCCGTCACAAAACACCCAGGAGGTGACGATTACCGCCTCGGCCCCCCGGTCCAGCCAGGCGGCGGCATTGTCAATGGTGATTCCGCCCCCCACCTGCAAGCCGCCGGGCCAGGCGGCCAACGCCTCGGCGGCGGCGACCTCGTTGCCCGGCCCCAGCATGATGACATGACCGCCGGTGAGATTATCCCGGCGGTACATTTCGGCGTAATAGGAGGGGGGCTGCTGAGAAACGAAGTTGGTGGCCGGCCCCGGAGAGCCGGCCTCATCGGACAGGGTGGAGCCGACAATCTGCTTCACCCTGCCTTCGTGAAGATCGATGCAGGGACGGAACCGCATGGGCTTCCGGGCTGCCTCAGCAGCCTTCCTTGACCATAAAGGTGATGGGGTCGAGCTGGAGCACCAGATCGCTGCCAACCCCGCCGGCGGTATCCTTGATGATGTTGAGATCGATACACTCGCTTTTGGCACCCGGCTGGAGCAACACCACGGTGTCGAAGAGATCGGCCACCTCGTGGCAGGGGGCCGGCACCGCACCGGCGGCGGCCTGCTGATCATCGCGGTGGCTGACCGCCGAGAACCAGATCTGGAGATCCATGGCCTGGGCCATCTCCCGCAGATCGCTGAGCACCTGGCGGTCAACCTTGGTGAAATCGTAACCGTCCACCACCATGCAGCCGGGGCGGATGATGTTCTGATAAACCAGATCGTTGAGGCGCTCCTCCAAGCGGGGCCGGGTCAGATCCGACTCCTTGAAGGTCATGATCATCCGGTTGCGCATGATCTCGTCGTAAATCTCGTAGGGATTGCTCAGCTTGCAGTTATCCACGATATCCTTGAAGATGTCATCGTACCAGATCCGGGTTTTTTCCAGGCTCTGGCCGACGCTGACATGAACCACCTGCTTGCCGTTGAGCAGCGAGTCCAGGGCGATCTGAACCAGCATGGCGGTTTTGCCCTGCCCGGCTCGGGCCATAACCAGAGCCATCCGGGAAAGGACCTTGCCCTCGGCCCCGGCATTGAGATGGCGAATGGGATTTTTGGCGATAAGTTCCTGTTTCAGCATGGCGGCGCTCCTATTTCTTTTCCTTCTCTTTCTTGGCCTGGGCGATCAACTCTTCGGCAACGCTCTTGGGCACCGGCCGATAGGCGGCAAACTCCATGGTAAACTCCGCCTTGCCCTGGGTCAAGGAGCGAAGATCGGTGGAGTAGCCGAACATCTCGGAGAGGGGCACCTCGGCTTCCACCACCGTGTAGTCGGCATCCTCGGTGGTGCCGATGATCATGCCCCGGCGCTGGTTGAGGCTGCCCATCACCGAGCCCTGGAATTCGGTGGGGCCTTCCACCGCCACCTTCATGATCGGCTCCAGAATCACCGGTTTGGCCTTTTGGTAACCCTCACGGAAGGCGCCGATGGCCGCCAACTGGAAGGCTACGTCTGAGGAGTCCACCGAGTGGGCGGCACCGTCGTTGATCACGCAGCGCACCCCGACAATGGGAGCCCCCAGCAGCGAGCCTTTCTCCATGGCCTTCTGGAAGCCCTTGTCACAGGAACTGATAAATTCACGGGGGATTACCCCGCCCACAATCTGGTCGACAAACTCGTAATCACCCTCTTCCATGGGCTCAAGGAAACCGCCCACCCGGCCGAACTGGCCGCTGCCACCGGTCTGCTTCTTGTGGGTGTAGTTGAAGTCGGCCCGCTGGGTCACAGTTTCACGATAGGCCACCCGGGGGGCACCCACCTCCACCACCGCCTTGTACTCCCGTTTCATCCGCTCGATGTAAACATCGAGATGAAGCTCGCCCATCCCGGAGATGATGGTCTCGTTGGTCTCGGGATCGATATGGGTACGGAAGGTGGGATCTTCCTTACCGAAGCGGTTGAGGGCCTTGGACATATTGTCCTGGGCCTTGTTGTCCACCGGCTTGATGGCCAACGAGATAACGGGGGTGGGAACATGCATGGAGCTCATGGAATAATTGACGCTGCCATCGGTGAAGGTGTCGCCGGAGGCACAGTCCACTCCGAAAAGCGCCACGATATCGCCGGCGCCGGAGGCTTCGATGTCTTCCATCTGATCGGCGTGCATCCGCACCAACCGGCCGATCTTGACCTTCTTGCCGGTCCGGGCGTTGACGATGGTCTCCCCCTTTTTGAGAATCCCCTGGTAGGTACGCAGGTAGGTCAACTGACCGTAGCGGCCGTCCTCCAGCTTGAAGGCCAGGGCCACGGTGGGATCCTTGGGATCATTGGTCACCTTGACCTCGGCCTCGTTGTTGTTGAGATCAAGGGCGTAGTTGGCAACCTCTGGGGGGCTGGGCAGGTAGTGGCAGACCGCGTCCAGCAGGGCCTGCACCCCCTTGTTCTTGTAGGCCGAACCCATCAGCACCGGGGTCAGCTCCAGGCTTAAGGTACCCTTGCGGATGGCGTCCCGGATCATCTCTTCGCTGGGGGTGCCTTCCAGGACCGCTTCCATCAGCTCATCGGAAAACATCGAGGCGGCGTCCAGCAACGCTTCCCGCTTGGTTTCGCACTCTTCCTTCAAATTATCGGGAATCTCGGCCTCGCGGATCTGCTCACCGTTTTCCCCTTCAAAATAAAGGGCCTTCATGGTGACCAGATCAACCACCCCGGCCAGGTCGCTCTCCAGGCCGATGGGCACCTGCACCGGCACCGCATTGAGATTGAGCTTGTCCCGCAACTGCTGGGCCACCCGGTCGGGGTTGGCGCCGGTCCGGTCGCACTTGTTGACGAAGGCTATCCGCGGCACCCGGTAACGGGTCATTTGCCGGTTAACCGTGATGCTCTGGGACTGCACCCCGCCCACCGAACAAAGCACCAAAACGGCACCGTCCAGCACCCGCAGGGCCCGCTCCACCTCGATGGTGAAATCGACGTGGCCGGGGGTATCAATAATGTTGATGGGATGACCTTTCCAGTCGCAATAGGTGGCGGCGGAAGCGATGGTGATCCCGCGCTCCCGCTCCAGCTCCATGGAGTCCATGGTGGCGCCGACCCCGTCCTTGCCGCGAACTTCGTGGATGGCATGGATCCGCTGGGTATAGAACAGAATCCGTTCGGTGAGCGTGGTTTTGCCCGAGTCGATATGGGCGCTGATCCCGATATTCCGGGCCTTGGCCAGGTCTCGCATGGTACTTTCCTCTGTTTGGTTCCGTTATGAACTGATTGTATGCCTGTGCGGGAGGCTGGAAAAAAAGCGGCCCCGTTTGCCGGAGCCGCCACAAACCCAATTTGACGAAACAGGGACTTTTACCGTCGGGTTGAGGGGTTGTCAAGAGGAAAAACAGATCACCCATCTTCCCTTGACAACAGGAAGTAGGTCACCAAATCCCCTTTGCCCTTAAGGCAGGTAGCCCCTCGCCTATCAAAGCGGTAGCCGGAACCGAGGCTGCCGACGAACCGCTCGTTGCAATGGATTTTGCCTGGCATGGAGCTGGCCTCCAGGCGACTGGCGGTATTCACAGTATCGCCCCAAAGATCATAAGCGAATTTAACGCTGCCGATGACCCCAGCCACCGCTGGCCCGGTGGCCACCCCGACCCTGATACCCAGGTCGGCAATTCCCATCTCATCCATAACGGCCCTGAAACGCTCCACCATCTCCAAGGCCATGTCGGCCACTCGTCTGAAATGGTCATCGTCCATGGGATCCAGCCCGCCGACGACCATGTAGGCGTCACCGATGGTCTTGATCTTTTCCAGCCGGTACCGGAGGCTGAGATCATCCATCATGGAGAAGACCCGGTTCAGGGTGTCCACCACCCGGCGGGCTGGCTGGGAAGAGCTGTAGGCGGCAAAACCGGCCAGATCCACAAAAACTACGGTTACTCGCTCATGGGCGTCGGCAATCAATTCCTCGCCCGCCTTCAAACGGGCGGAGATGGCCGCCGGCAAAATATTGGCCAGCAATCGCTCGTTTTCCCGATACTGGGCCAGGAGCTTACGCGCTTCCCGGCGCCGCTCCTCCCCGTAGATCAATTCCCGGCACCGAGTGATACTGCGCATCCGATAAACCAGCAATGTAATCAACACAGCCAGCAACAGGGAGGCCGCCAGGCCGTGAAGGGTCGCCTGTAAGACCGGGGTGAAGCGCTGCAGGTAATCGTGGGCCGCCAGGTCCACCCCAACCACCCCGGCCAACTCCCGATCATCATCAAAAAAAGGGGCGAAACCACTGATAAAGGTTCCGAATTCATCCCGGTGTAACTCCCCCACCCGGACCACCCCAAGTTCCAAAGCAGCCAGCATATCGGGATCGGGTTTTTCGTACACCTCCATCACCACACTGGGGGTCAGGGGCACATCAGGCCTGAGATCACGAACATATTTGGCGGTATCGAGCACAAAGCGAGGCTGGTCATCAACGCTGGTAACTGTATAGACGTAGTGCAGATCCGGGACAGCCCGATGAAAGGCCAGCAGAGGAGCCAGCAACTCCCGGTAGAGATCACCGTCGGTCTGGGCAGGAGCCCGCAGCTGCCGATGGCGCTCACCGTCCACCAGGGCGGCGGCCACTGCGGCCAGCCTGAACAGTTCCTGCTCAACGGTCTCACTCTGCAACTTGACGGAAAGGTGGTGGACCCAGCCGAAACCAACGGCAGCCACCACCACCAACAAAGCCCCCACTAAAAGGGCCTCACGCAATGGTCTCGCCCCGCCCCCACCCTGACCTTCGGTGGCCACCTCGTAGCCCGCAAGCATCAGACACCCCTGCCAGAACTTTCTGTTTTATTGAATCAGAACCCGGAAACCTCCTGCCGTGTAATAAGCGGCCAGCATAAACCAGCCGCTTTAACCTGACAACGAAAATTACCTCTCCCCGGAGCCACCTCCGAAAAAAGGCATAAAACTGGAATGATGACAAAGTTGCACTTCCCACCACAAGCCACAAAACCAAAAAAGGGGAAACCAAGCCTAAATGCTTGATTTCCCCTTTAATTTTCTGGTGCCGGGACCAGGATTCGAACCAGGGACACTCGGATTTTCAGTCCGATGCTCTACCGACTGAGCTATCCCGGCACACTGCGAAAGTGCTTGCGGTATTTATTGAAAACGGGCCGGAATGTCAAGTGCTTTTCCGGAGTTTGTGTTTTTCCGGGGCCTACTTGGGATCCTCCTCGGCACTTTCCAGACTGAGCCCCAGGTCGGGGATCACCGGGGGCCCCTCGGCGGGACTGCCGGCCGCACCCAAGGGGGAGTCGTCGTCAATAGTCAGGGTTAAGTCATCAGCACCGGGTGGCGGGCCGGAGGCTCCTTTTGCTCTGTCGGCAGGTCGGTCATCATCAGAATCCAGCAGGTCCATCACATCCTCAATAACCGCCCCCTCCATGTCCACCGCGCTTGCCGTTTTTTCCAACCCCGCCGCAGGCTCGTCGCCTTTTTCCCCGCCACCGGTCAGGTCTTCCAGGCCACCGTGGCTGGCGGCGGGGGGCGAGCCCGACGCGGCCGATTCCGGCAACTCGGCCCCAATGTCGAGAGAGGCCACCCCGCCGGCGGCACCGGCACCGTCCAGGTTGGTCAGGTCAAACAGGTCATCGCCGGCAGCCAAATTGCCCGCGTCCAAATCCGGAGCAGCCTCCGCCGACTCACCCCCGGTAGCGACTGCCGGTTCCGGCAAAGTCGCCACTTGCGGCTCCGCCAAATCAAGCTCCGATTCCTCGACTACCGGCAAATCATCAATCTTCAACTCCAAATCCTCTACCCCCGACTCCGCCGCGACCGGCGTTCCATCCGCAGGGCCAAGATCCATTGCCGCAGGTTCGCTCTCACCGGCCGGCTCCTCCGTAAGCTCAATGGGCTCCGGGCCAACGGGGGCTTCATCATCCGGCGCCCCGCCCTCCGACTCGCCTCCCACCTCGTCGCTCTCCGCCTCTTCATCCACTTGGGCAATGCCCAACTGCTCGGGGTCAAATTCGGCATCAGCAACGGCAAAGCCGGCGCTGTCATCCTCCTCTGCCGGGGCGGCCTGCGCCGCCAGCGCCGCCGCTAAAAACTCCGGGGGCGCCACCCGGGAGACGGTACCAGCCAACTGGTCGGCCATCTCCTTGAGATCACGGCTGCATTTGCCGCAACTTTCCCGATCATCGAACGAGATGTAACCACATTTGGGACAGCGCATGACAGGCTCCTTGGCAGTTTCCGAAAAAAACCGTTCACCGCCACCTTAGTCCGAAACCATATTGCCGGTCAAGACGGATATGGCGGCGCGGCTCCCCCGGCTCCCCGCCCGAGTTTTCCCTGGTTGCAAAAGATTGACACTCCGGCTATTTTGCCACAGGTTTTTGCAACCGTTCATCAGGGGGCACCAACCTGCCGATTTAACGGACCGTAAGCGTTCAGCAGTGCCGCAGATTGTCGGCTTTTCGCCGACGATTGACACGGGCCGCAGCCAGGCGCCTCGTACCCCGTGTACTTAAGCCTGGCTGATCGCCCGAAGGTGCGGTGCTGCTGAACGCTTACCAGGTTTTTCACCGGCAACCAAAACAAGGAGCAAGCATGAACAGATACATCAGCGGCCTGCTCGGGCTCGGCCTGATTCTGCTGTTACTGGGCGGGCTGGTGGGCGGCTGCGCCAGCCGGCCGCAACAGGTGCGCTATCTGGCCGCCGACATCAGTATGCTGCCGCCGGGCACCGGCGAACGGGAAGTACGAGCGGTGATGGGCCCGCCCGACCTGACCAGGGTTGCCGAGGGCGGCGGCGAAGACTGGCTTTACCTGGAACGCATCCAAAGTCGCCTGCGCCGCACCCAGGTGCTGGGCAGATGGATGGGCCGGGAAAGCTACCATCTGGCGGTGGTAACCATTCGGGACGGGGTGCTGGTCGATTCCTACTACCGCATTCCCAGCGAGGAGGAGTTCCGGGAACTGCAAGGCTACCTGCAGCCACGATGAGTGACGGTTACGAAAAAGCCCGCAGCCGGATGGTTGAGGAGCAACTGCTTCCTCGGGGCATCCACGACCGGGCGGTGCTGGCCGCCATGGCCGCCGTTCCCCGCCATATCTTCGTCGA
>OBJA01001387.1_pt1 | contig 16963 bp, 18 predicted proteins | sample 1519751 | NCBI WGS metagenome assembly OBJA01 (sample SAMEA3881238, study PRJEB22517) | soil metagenome | biome: lake sediment; feature: soda lake sediment; material: sediment, water from around vicinity | place: India | collected 2013-12-23 | depth 3 m | reverse complement strand
TTTGATCCTTTTCCCGCCTGCCCGGATTTCCCAGGCCTGGTATAGTAGCCGTCAGGTCATCCATCCGGCTCAACCCGGCTGGGCGAGGAGAGGTATGCCACTGACACTTGCCGGAATCGCGGTACTGTACCTGGCCCTGGTGCTGGCCCTGTGGTGGGCGGTGCGCAGGAAAAGGACCCGGGAACGCGAGGCGCGGATGCACGCCGCGGTGCGGGCCGCCCATGACCATCCCGAGGCCGACCGCCTCGACTACCTGAAGCGCTCCGGCCTGTACTGGGGGGTCAGCATCCAGACCCGGGAGGACCGTCCCGGCTGCCCGCAGGTCCAGGCCTTGCGCGGCCAGGCCTTTCCCCTGGACCAGGCGCCACACCTGCCCCTGCCCGGCTGCGCACAGGACTGCCAGTGCCACTACCAGCCTCTGCTGGAACAGCGCGATGGCAAGGCACGCCGCGTACACCATGACCGCCGCAGCATCCTGCGCTACGAGCCCGGCAAGAAGAACCGCCGCCAGCTGCCCACCCGCCGCAGCTGAAGGCAGAAGCCGGCGGGCTTGGCATGGCCGGTCAATTCCTGATAGAATTACTCAACTATTTATTCCATCCCTATCAGTGCAGGAGCTTTAACCATGCAGGCAGTTGTTGACGGCAAAGTGATCGAATTGAGCGAGGCCGGTTGGCTGATGAATCTCGACGAATGGAGCGAAGACCTCGCCGTGGAGATCGCCAAGAACGAGAACATTCCCGAACTGACCCAGGAACACTGGGACATCATCCACACCGCCCGCGAATACTTCCAGGACAACGGCATGGTGGCGGAACCGCGCGTGTTCTCCAAGATCATGAAGACCAAGTTCGGCAAGGACCGCAGCGACCAGAAATACATCTATTCGCTGTTTCCCACCGGCCTGATCAAGTGCGCCAACAAGGTCGCCGGCCTGCCGCGCCCCAAGGGCTGCAGCTGAAGCCCTCCCTGCCCTAGACAGAAAAAAGCCGTTCCCAGGAACGGCTTTTTTGTTGGCCAGGCTCAGGCCAGGTCGCGCGCCAGCAGGCCCATTTCATATTCCCCCTGCTCCAGCGGAATGCGCACCCGGTAGCCGCCACCGGGCGCCTCCGCCATGGCCTCGCCCTGCAGGTTCTCCATGCGCTGCAGGGTAAAGCGGCGATTGCCCACCGGCAACAGCAGTTCCAGGCGATCGCCGACGGCGAACTTGTTCTTCACATCCACTTCCGCCATGCCCGTGTCGGCCTCGTAGCCGATCAACTCGCCGACGAAGCGCTGTTTCAGGCTGTCGGAGTGATGGCTCAGGTAGTTCTGGTACTCCTCGGCATGGTGGCGCTGGTAGAAACCGTCGGTGTAGCCGCGGTGGGCCAGGTTCTCCAGCACACCGAGCAGGCTGGGATCGAAGGCCCTGCCGGCCACGGCGTCGTCGATGGCGCGGCGATACACCTGGGCGGTGCGGGCGACATAGTAATGCGACTTGGTGCGGCCCTCGATTTTCAGGCTGTCGATGCCCATCTTCACCAGGCGTTCCACGTGCTCCACGGCGCGCAGATCCTTCGAGTTCAGGATGTAGGTGCCGTGCTCGTCCTCTTCCACCGGCATCAGCTCGCCGGGGCGCTCACGCTCCTCGAGCAGGAAGACCTGTTCCGATGCCGGGTGGCGCACACCGTCTCCGGTCTCCGATGCCGGCGGCACGTACCGTTGCACGTCGCCACTGGTGTCGACGCTGGCCTCGTGCACCTTGTAGTCCCAACGGCAGGAATTGGTACAGGTGCCCTGGTTGGCATCGCGGTGATTGAAATAGCCCGACAGCAGGCAGCGACCCGAGTAGGCGATACACAGGGCGCCGTGCACGAACACCTCCAGCTCCATGTCCGGGCACTGCTGGCGGATCTCCTCCACCTCGTCCAGGGACAGCTCGCGCGACAGGATGATGCGCTTCAGGCCCTGCCGCTGCCAGAACTTCACGCTGGCATGGTTCATGGTGTTGGCCTGCACCGACAGGTGGACGGGCATCTCCGGCCAGCGTTCCCGCACCAGCATGATCAGGCCGGGATCGGCCATGATCAGGGCATCGGGCCCCAGCGCCACCACCTCTTCCATGTCGGCCAGGAAGGTGGCGATCTTGCGGTTGTGGGGCAGCACATTGGTGGCCAGGAAGAAGCGCCTGCCCTGGGCATGGGTCAGCGCGATGCCCTGGGCCAGCTGCTCGAGGCGGCTGAAGTCGTTGTTGCGCACCCGCAGGCTGTAGCGCGGCATGCCGGCATAGACGGCATCGGCACCGTAGGCCAGGGCGTAGCGGAGGTTGCGCAGGGTGCCGGCGGGGGCCAGGAGTTCGGGAGCCTTCATGGTGCCTCGTGGAGGGCGGGGAAACCGGGGCGATTGTACACCCGGCGCTGTCTTCGCGCCCGAAAACCCAAGGGATACCGAGGGATAAGCGGTGTCATCGCCGGCTTTATTGATCCCGGTCAAGGCGCGCAGGGCCCTCGCCGCTATCATGGGCATCCCGGCACATTCTGGGCCCCGCGGGGGCCGCGAGGTTACTCCCTTGTCCAACTGGTTCACCCTGTCCGTGGTCGGCCTGGCGCTGGCCCTGTTCGCCACCTCCCTGGCCTGGGCCATCCTCCACAACCTGCGCGAGGGCCAGGCCTTCCGCGCCCAGCTGGCCCGGCGACTCGCCGTGCTGCGCCTGGAACGGCTGATGCGCATGCTGGGGATCGATCCCGGCCGCTACCTGCACCAGCAGCCCATCGTCGATGTCGAGCGCCACATGCGCGCCTGCGCCCAATGCCCGGAGACGGGCCGCTGCGACCAGGCCCTGGAACAGCACCAGCCGCAAGCGGTCGCCGACTACTGCGCCAATTACCCGGACCTGCAGGATCTCCGTGCGAAGGGGAAGCAGCCCTCCTGACATCCACCATATCGTAGGAGCGGCCTTCGGCCGCGAACGGTTGCGGCACAGCTGTTCGCGGCCGAAGGCCGCTCCTACGGTTCCTCCGCCACCTTGCGCCAGGCCCCGCTGGCAATGCCCTCCAGCGTCCAGCCCCCCACCCGGTAGCGGATCAGGCGCAGGGTGGGAAAACCGATCTGAGCCGTCATGCGCCGCACCTGGCGATTACGCCCTTCCTGCAGTTCCAGGCGCAGCCAGCGGGTGGGGATGGCCTGGCGTTCCCGGATGGGCGGCACCCGCGCCCAGACCTGCGGCGGATCCATAAGGCTGACCCGGGCCGGCCTGGTCATGCCGTCCTTGAGGCGTACGCCACGGCGCAGGGGTTCGAGGTCCCGGTCCGTCGGCTCGCCTTCCACCTGCACCCAGTATTCCTTCCACTTGCCGAAGGCGGGATCGGCGATGCGCTGCTGCAGGCGCCCATCATCGGTCAGCACCAGCAGGCCCTCGCTGTCATAATCGAGACGGCCGGCGGGATAGATCCCGGGGATGTCGATGAAGTCCTTGAGCGTGGCCTTGTCGCCCTCGGGACTGAACTGGCACAGTACACGGAAGGGCTTGTTGAACAGCACGATCATCCCGCTACTTGCCCTTGAGGTAGAGATCGTCACTGAAGCTGCTGACCCACTCGGGCCGCAGCGCCACCAGCATGGTCATGACCATGCCGTTGATGAGCGCCTCGGACAGAAACATCATGGGGAGCCAGGGCAGGTACTCGTAGGCCACCGCGCCGTACTGCTGGACACCGGCCAGCAGCAACAGGCCGACCACCGCCAGCTTGGCCAGCAAGCTGGACAGTCCGGCGGCGAAGAAGGCATTGAGCAGCACGTAGACGAAGAAATTGTGCGGCAGGTACCACTGGCTCAGGCGCAGCAGGCCCTGGGTCAGCAGGATGGGGATGCCGCCCATGAGCAGGGCGTTGACGGCCAGGGTCTCCCAGCCGCCCAGCCCATAGGCGGTGGTGGCCAGCAGCACCAGCAGCAGGGACAGCCAGGCGAAGGCCCAGCCGAACATGAGGGTCAGGCTGGTCACCCCGAGGATGTGGAAACCCAGCCCGGGGCTGATGCCGCCACGGATCAGCCACAGCAGCATCACCACCAGGGTGGCACCCAGCCATACGTTCAGGTCGGCGCTGTCGCGCAGGCGCGGCCAGTGGGCGCAGCGCAATGCCACCAGGGTCAGCAGGGTGAACAGCAACCAGGCCGGCAACAGCCAGGCCAGGGACAACAAACCACTTGGAACATCCATGCCGGACATTGTAGGGAATTTCAGCCTGGCGCACAGCCGTGCCGTCCCGCACGGCGGACAGGGACGGTCATGAAGAGGCCATCCCTGCTGTTCGGTCGCGGCTTCTTCATCCTGGCCAGCCTACATGCCCTGCTGGCCGTGCCGGCCTGGCTGCTGTGGCCCCTGCCCGCCAGCTGGCACGGGCACGAGATGCTGTTCGGATTCGCACTCGCGGTGGTGACCGGCTTCCTGGTCACCCGCCCGACCCGCCTGATGTTCGGGATACTGGCCCTCGGCTGGCTGGCGGCACGCCTGGCCCCCTTCCTCCCGCCCGGACCCTGGGTGCTGGCCCTCGGCCTGGCCTTCCCGGCCGCCCTGCTCGCGGCCACCGCGCCCATCCTGCTCGGCAGCGCCAAGCGCTGGGAGAACCGCATCGCCCCCCTGGTGCTCATCGCCCTGGCCCTGGTCGACCTGGCCTGGTGGTCCGGCCTCCTCTGGTCCAGCGCGGAACTGCAACGCCGTGCCCTGCTGGTGGCCATCGACCTGTTCGCCCTGCTGCTGCTGGTGTTCGGCGGAAGGGCCCTGCAGTCCGCCCTCGGCGGGCACCTGGAACGCCAGGGCATACCCCGTCGCGACCCCGTCCGCAGCGGCCACGAGCGGCCCCTGGCCATCCTGATGCTGGGCGCGATCCTGGCCGATGCCGGCGCACGCCCCGCCCTCGCCGCCCTCTGCACGCTGGCGGCGGCGCTGCTGAGCCTGCACCGGATCCTCCCCTGGCAACTCCAGCACCTGTTCCCGCAGGCACGGCTGTGGACCCTGGGGGTCGGTTACCTGTGGCTCATGGCCGGCCTGATGCTCAAGGGGCTGGCCCAGCTGATCGGCACGCCGGCCCTCCAGGACGCGCTGCACGGCATCGCCATCGGCGGGCTGGGTACCCTGACCCTGGTGATGATGGCCCGTACGGCACGGCTGCGCGCCCGGCGCCCCCTGGAGCGTTTCGGTGACGTGGGGCTGGCGGTACTGCTGCTCGCGGTGGCGACAGCAGGCCGGCTGCTGGCCGGCCTGCCTCCCCTCCCGTACGGCACCGTCCTGTGGCTGAGTGCAACCTGCTGGTCCCTCGCCTTCCTGGTCCTGCTGCGGCGCCTGCTGGCTGACCGGGATCAAGGACAGCCCGCGGGGAACTGCTAATATTGATTTAAGTCATGATTGCCGGGGGACCCGCCATGATCCGTTGCACGGGTGACTGCCGTACCGGCCCCTGCCGCATCCTGTTGCAGCCCAATCGCCCGCTGAGCTGGCGCGGTGCCCAGTGGGCCTGGCTGCTGCTCAGCATCCCGGCGCTGGTGCTGGCCCTCGGCCTCACCGCCCTGGGCTTCTGGCCCATCCTGCCCTTCGCCGGCCTGGAGCTGGGCCTGCTCTACCTGGCGTTCTACCTCAGCTCGCGACGCCAGTACGGGCAGGAGATGCTGCGCATCACCGAACGAGAACTCATCCTCACCCGGGTGTCGGGCAGCCGCCGCACCCGGGTACGGCTGCCCCGCGCCTGGACCCGACTGCAACTGCAGGAGGATGTGGGCCACTGGGCCCCGCCACGGGTCGCGTTGCGATACCGTGGCGAACTCACCGAGATCGGCACCGAACTCAACGAGCAGGAACGCCGCCAGCTCATCGACACCCTGCGGCACGCAGGCATACCCTCCTAGCGCACCAGTGCCCGCCTCAAGCCCCTCGACCGGGCAGCCGATGAAGATCCTGACGCCCGACATTTGTGAGGATCCCATGCGTGCACACCGACTCCTGTTCCTGATCGTCGCTGCCCCCCTGTTGCTGACGCAGCCTCCCGCCCATGCCGGCTGGAATCCCCTGGCCCGCGAGAAGGCCAGTGACCAGCCGGCGGAAAACCTCAAGACCGCCGAGGCCGTCGCTGCGTTCAAGAACCGCGACCCGGGCATGCAGGTGTTCTTCGACAAGGCCCATGGCTATGCGATCTTTCCCACCGTCGGCAAGGGTGGCATCGGCGTGGGCGGCGCCTACGGCAAGGGCGAGGTATACGAGAAGGGCCGGCTGGTCGGCCATTCCAGCCTGACCCAGCTCACCATCGGCTTTCAGCTCGGTGGCCAGGCCTACAGCGAAATCATCTTCTTCAAGGACAAGGCCACCCTGGAGGATTTCAAGTCCGGCAACTTTGAGTTCAGCGCCCAGGCCTCGGCCGTGGCCGCCACCGCGGGTGCCTCCGCCGATGCCGATTACAGCAATGGCGTGGCCATCTTCACCATGGCCAAGGGTGGCCTGATGTACGAGGCCTCGGTCGGCGGCCAGAAATTCTCCTTCACACCCAGATAGGCCGCCACCTTATTCGCTGAACCCGGGACCGTTGAACCGGCCGTTCAGGCGGCCAGTCCGCGGATGAGTCCGAGCAGTTCGCCGGCCGTGGTGGCGGCCGGGTCGCGCTGCCCGTCCCGGAGTTGCTGCTGCAGCTGCGCCGCCAGCTCCGAGATTTCCGGATACCCGAAGGATCCACCCAGGCCCTTCAGCTGGTGGGACAGACTGGCCACCGCTTCCCAGTCACCATGCTCCAGTCCCGCCTCGATCTCCCGCGCATAACCGGGCAGGCCCATCAGGAAGCGCTCCACCAGGGCCTGGTAACGGGCATCCTCCTCGTCGCGGGCCTGTTCCGTCGCGGTGCCCAGGCGCTCCCGCACGACCCGGTTGAAATCCGCCTTGTCGATGGGTTTGGCCAGGAAACCATCGCAACCCAGGGCCAGGTACCGTTCCACGTCTTCCTTCATGGCATTGGCCGTCAGGGCGAAGATCGGTCCGCGGTAACCACGGGCGCGCAGCGACTCCACCGCTTCCAGTCCACTCATGACCGGCATCTGCATGTCCATCAGGATGAGATCGTGGTGCTGGCACAGCGCCGCCTCCACCGCCAGCCTGCCGTTCTCGCACAGGGTGACCTCGGCACCCAGCCGCTGCAGGTAGAGACTGATCAGCTGCTGGTTGTCCGGGCTGTCCTCGGCCACCAGTACCCGGCCCCGCACGCACGTGGATTCCGCTGCGTCATCGCATTCCGGGACGGGGACCTCCCCGGGCAGGGGATGCGTGGTGACCAGGTCGGCCTCCCGCACCGGCCCGGCATCGATGCGCAGCAGGAAGCGGCTGCCGACCCCCGGTACGCTGTCCATCTCGATCCCGCCACCGAGCATGCGTGCCAGCCGCTGGCTGATATAGAGGCCCAGGCCCGTGCCCCCGTATTCTCGGGTGGTGGAGGAATCCGCCTGGGAGAAGGCCTGGAACAGCTGCTCACGCTTGTCCTCGCTGATGCCGATCCCGCTGTCCGCCACCTGGATGAGTAGCTGCGCGCGGGCTGGATCGAAGCTGGTGCGGATACGCACGTATCCACGCTCGGTGAACTTCACCGCATTGGTGGCCAGGTTCATGAGGATCTGCTTGAGGCGCAGGGGGTCCGTGGTGATGAGCCCCGGGATGGGGAATTGGTACTGCACCTCGAAATCCAGCCCCTTCTCGCGTGCCTGCATGCCCACCAGGGATTCGAGGTCCTGGAGCAGATCGAAGGGATTGACCGCGAGTCGTTCCACCGTGAGGCGGTTGGCCTCGATCTTGGACAGGTCGAGGATATCGTTGATCAGGGTCAGCAGGTGGTGGCTGTTGCGGATGATGGTACGCAGGGACCGACGCTGTTCGCGGTTGATATCCCCCTCGTCCAGCAGGGCCTCGGCAAAGCCGATGATCGGCGTCAGCGGGGTGCGGATCTCGTGGCTGATATTGGCGATGAAGGCGCTCTTGGCCTTGCTCGCCTCCAGCGCCTGGTCCCGCGCCGCCTGCAGGTCGCGGGTGCGCTCCGCCACTTCCCGTTCCAGGTGATCGCGGTGGGACTTCAGCTCGTGCTCCGCGCGCTTGCGCTCGGCAATCTCCACCATCAGTTCCTCGTTGGTACGACTCAAGGCATCCTGCTGGCTCTTGATGGTGTCCATCATTTCGTTGAAGAAACGCGACAGCTTGCCGAACTCGTCCTCGCGATTCACGTCCAGGCGCAAGCCCAGGTTGCCACGGGATACCTGCTGGGTGGCATCCACCAATACCTCGAAGGGCTTGGCCAGCACGTTCTGTATGGTCCAGCTGAGGATAATGCCTACGGCCAGGATGGTCAGGGCGATGATGACCAGCACCCCGTCCCGTTGCTTGCGGACGATGTCCTGGTTCTCGGGATAGTGCGCCGTGATGCGCAGGGACAGCGCCCGGTCTGCACCCCATGGAGGCAGCAGTCGTGCCGCTTCCAGGCGCTGGTGGCGCCCCGTGGCCGGGATATCGCCGATCTCGATGGAGCGGTCGTCGATATCCAGGGTGAGTCCATGCAGGTGACTGTTCGCGAGGGTGGAACGCAAGCGGTCCCGGAAGGATTGCAGGCCGGCCTCGTCCCCTGGCAGCGGCGCCTCCAGCAACATGCGCTGTACGTGAAAGGCCGCGGCCTCCACGTCACGCTGGATATCGCGCTCGATCTCGCCGGCCAGGTTATGGTTGAGCCAGACGATGCCGAGAAAACTGACCGAGATCACCATCCACAGGAAGATGGCCGTGGTCTTGACGGCAATCTTGGCCTGCCAGTTCTTGGTCCAGTCGTTGGAAACGACGATCTCTTTCCCGGCCATGGGAACGGCCCCTTATGGTGAAAATCGTCCCTGTTACTCGTCGATCAGCTCGAACCCGCTTTCGCCACGGCGCACCTTGAACCACTTGGAGGCCTCCCTGACCAGCGGTTCACCCTCGCCACGCTGCAGCCGCTGCATGACATAGCGCACGTACACCAGGCTGCTGCCATCGTCCATTTCCGTGAGGTTGAGTTCCTCCAGCGACAGCAGCTGGCTGGGGGTGATGGTCTCCCCCGCATGGAAATTCCGCAGCCGCTCGGCCGCCGACTCGGCATCCCGTTCGAAGCCCGCCACGAACATGGCCTGCAGCTGTTCGCGTTCGGAGTCCGCGGCCGCCGCTTCCCGGGCCGCGATCCGCGCCTGCTCTTCCGCCGCCTCCCGGTTCCGGCGTTCCGCCTCGGCCCGGGCCTGCTCCGCCGCAGCCTGCTGCCGGGCCTGGCGTTCGGACTCCTGGCGCGCGGCGTCCTCCGCTGCCTGCCGGGCCGCCTCCTCCCGGGCACGCTGGGCGGCCTCCTGGCGTGCCTGCAGGGCCGCCTGGCGCTCAGCCGCTTCCCGGGCACGGCGCTGGCGCTCCTGTTCCGCCTCGCGTTCTGCCTCCAGGCGATCCCGCTCCAGACCGGCCAGCACCTCACTGGCCTCCTCCAACTGGGCCGGAGACAATTGCGCCAGCAGGAAATCACGCTGCACCTGGGCATTGCCGAGCCCCTGCTCCGCGGCCCGGTTGAACCACAGGTAGGCCTGCACCGGATCTTCCGGTACCCCGCGACCGAGCTTGAACATGGTGCCCAGGCTGTACTGGGCATCCAGATGCCCCTGCCCCGCCGCCAGCAGGTACCAACGCGCGGCTTGCACCCCGTCGGCCGCCCCGCCCTTGCCATCGGCGTGCAGCCTGCCCAGGCGGAACTGGGCCTCGGCATAGCCGACCCGTGCGGCCCGTTCATACCACTGGCGCGCCTGGAGCGGATCGGCACGTACCCCCTTGCCCTCATCGTACATCAGGCCGAGGTGATACTGGGCCACCGGCTCCCCGTCATTGGCCAGGGGCAGGAGAAACTGCAGGGCGTTGGCGAACTGGCCCCGTTCGTAGGCTTGCGTACCCTCCGTGAGGCTGGCGAACAGCGGACTGGCCGCCAGCAGCAATCCCAGCGCGATCCCGGCCCGCGCCCGGCCCTTTCCATGCTTCATCCCGACTCCGTCGTCTATGCAGTAGCTGTTTACAGGAGCATCACGAACCGGTGGGCCGGGGCGCGACCTGCACCCCAGCCACGCACCTCTTCGTCAGCGGTCTTCCAGCAGTTTTGGCCAGCGATCCACGTGCGGCGACAGGTTATGGCGCTCGGGAAACACCAGCATGGTGATGCCGGACAGCGCCGTGACGAACAGATCCCCGGGTTGTGCCGCACAGTACCGGTCCAGGGCATCCAGGAAATGTTCCATGTCCCGGTCCCCCATGATGCTGTAGGTATTGGAAACGATCAGGTTGAAGGCCGTGAAATAGCCGCTCATCCAGATCTCGTATTCGAGCAAGCGGGCACTGCCGGCCGCCCGGGCCTCCAGGTACAGGGCGCAGGGCTCTGCGCCCACACCGTGCGCGGCGTACTCGCCACTGATATCCTTGGCCATGGCTCCGCCGCACAACAGGAACAACCCTGTCATCCAGCCGCTTTTCATGAACATGCCTTGTCCTGATGCTATATTCCTGGACCTGTAGCGGCGCGCCGGTCACAGTCTGTAGCCGGACTCCGGAACCTCTCCCGTCCCCCCGAAGCAGGGACACGGCCTGCACCATAGGCACGCCCCCGCGGGGTCGACTGCGCCCATGAAATTACATTAAATAACTGGAGTATACAAATGAAAGTTAATGGGATATTCCTTGCGATCTCTTGCGCAGCCGTGGCCAGCGGCAGCCAGGCGGCCAACCCCATCAACGACAGCCTGGGCTGGAGTGCGGACCTGCGTGGCGGCTATTTCTCCGCGGAGCGCGACGACCGCGATGGCAGCACCGACGTCACCGATGAATTCCGCGCCCGCATCCGCCTGGGCCTGGAGGCGAAGCTGGGCGATGCCTGGCGCGCCAAGGCACGCTTTGCCGGCCGCTATTCCACCTATGAGAACGACAACCACTTCAAGTTCTTCACCAGCGCCCCCTCCACCGACGGTCTGCGCCGCGGTGATTCCACCCTGGACGAACTCTACCTCGCCTACAGCCCCGACGAACGCTGGCAGATCACCCTCGGACGCATGCAGACCAAGTTCGAGCTGGCGGGCGTAGCCAAGAAATCCCTGGACCGCAACGACAGCCCCAACGTGGACATCACATGGACCGATGGCCTGCGGGTCACCCGCAAGGGTGACAACGGCTGGAACAGCCATTTCATCCTGCAGCGCAACCTGCCCGCCGGACCCACCAACGTCATGCGCTCACCCCTGAGTTTCCAGGAGGATGACAGCCGCGTCATGGCCTTCTTCTCCCTGGAAAGCAGCAAGGCCGTGGGCCCGGTGGTGCAGCGTGCCATCGACGTGTCCTACCTGCCCGACGCCCTGCGCCGCGACGGTACCGCCTCGGGCCGCATCGAGGACTACTGGGGACTGGTAGGCCGCCTGGCGGCCCAGTGGCCCCTGGGAGACGGCGGCACCAGGTTCATGCTCGCCGGCGAAGGCGGCTATGCCCCCAACACACCCACCGAGGTCGCCATGAACACCGGCACCAGTGGCGACACCGGCGGTTTTGCCGCCCAGGTGAGCTTCAACTTCATCGATATCGTCCCCCGCCACAGCTTCGGGCTGGTCTATGGGCATGTGGAGTCGGGCTGGCTGCTGTCGCCCGACTTCCGCAACAACAACACCCTGGTCGAGGGCCGCTACCAGTGGCGCATCGACGGCAATCGCAGCATCGAGGCACGCCTGCGCGAACGCAAGGACCTCGACAGCATCCTCGGCGCCGCACGGGATCGCACCGACCGGGATCTGTACGTGCGCTATACCCAGAAATTCTAGGAACAAAAAGGCATTGGCGGCGAATGGCACGCAAATGAGCCGATGACTTGGAAATATCGCCACGGATTCCACGACATTACACGGAAAAGGGCTCATTGCGAAAAAGGGGTCTGACCCCCCTTTTTCTGCACGCGGTGATTCCAGGGGAGCGGCTGGGATACCACCCGTAGGAGCGACGCCAGTCGCGAGGGGCCCCGACCCCGGCATCGCGGCTTGCGCCGCTCCCACCTCAGTCACCGCCCTCCATACCCTCCTGCAGGGGACCCTTCAACGCCGGAACATGACCAGGTGATCGAGGTCGAGGCGGATGCCGATGCGTTCGCCGATGGCGTGATTGTGGTGGCTGGGTACCAGGCTGAGCACCCGGGCACCGCTGGACAGGCGCAGGCTGTAGAGGAAGTCGGCGCCGCGGAAGGCCTTGTCGCAGACCTCGGTGAGCATGGGGCTGTCATCGTCGTGGATGATGTCATCGGGCCGCACCAGGACGTCCACGTCCGCGCCCCGCTCGAAGGCCGGGTCGATGTCGCCGCCGATGATACCCAGTTCGGTCTCCACCTGGTGGTCGTTCAGCACCGTGCCGCGCAACAGCACACCCTGGCCGACAAAATCCGCCACGAAACGGCTGGCCGGCTCGTGGTAGAGGTCGTAGGCGGAACCCCACTGCTCGAGACGGCCGGCATGCATCACGCCGATCTCGTCGGCCATGAGGAAGGCCTCCAGCTGGTCATGGGTTACCAGCACGGCGGTGATGCCCTCGTGGCGCAGGATACCGCGCACCTCGCGCGCCAGCTGCTCGCGCAGGTCCTTGTCCATGCTGGAGAAGGGCTCGTCCAGCAGCATCAGGGCCGGGCGCGGGGCGATGGCCCGCGCCAGGGCGACCCGTTGTTGCTGCCCGCCGGAGAGCTGGTGGGGATAGGCGCGGGCGTAGGCCCCCAGCCCCACCAGTTCCAGCAGCTCCCCTACCCGTGCATCGCGGCGCGAGGCCGCCTGCTGGCGAATCCCGAAGGCGATATTGTCGGCGATGGTCAGGTGGGGAAACAGCGCGAAGTCCTGGAACACCATGCCCACATGGCGCTGCTCCGGCGCCAGGCTCCAGCCCGGACGGCTCACCACCTGGCCACCGAGACGGATCTCTCCGGCGGAAACCGGCTCGAAGCCGGCGATGGCACGCAGCACCGTGGTCTTGCCGCAGCCGCTCAGCCCCAGCAGGCAGCCGATCCGCCCCTGTTCGAGCGTGAAGGACATGGCCTGCACAACCGGCTGCTCGCCATAGCGAACCTGGATCTGGTCGACCTCCAGCAGGGGTGCGGCGGGTTTCGGTTTACTCATGACCGGGTCGGGAGCGGGTGATGGAACGGCTGAGTAGGATAACCGGAATGATGCCCACCAGCACAATGGCCAGCGCCGCCGTGGCGGATTCCGCCAGGCGCTCGTCGGAGGCCAGTTCGAAGGTACGCACCGCCAGGGTATTGAAGTTGAAGGGCCGCAGGATGAGGGTGGCGGGCAGTTCCTTGAGCACGTCCACGAACACCAGCAGCAGGGCGGTGAGCAGGCTGCCGCGCATGATGGGCATGTGGATGCGTGCCAGCACCTGGTTGGGCGGCAAGCCGAGGGAGCGCGCCGCATCGTCCATGCTGGGCTTGATCTTGCCCAGCCCCGCCTCCACGGTCTGCAGGGAGACGGCCAGGAAACGCACCGTGTAGGCGAACAGCAGCGCCGCCAGGGTACCGCTCAACAGCAGGCCACTGGAGATGCCGAAGCTGGTGCGCATCCAGGCATCGATCTGATTGTCGATCCAGGCGAAGGGGATGAGTACACCGACGGCGATGACGGTGCCGGGCACGGCATAGCCCATGCCCGCCACCCGCACCGCGGCCGCCACGCCCAGGGATCCACGCAGGCGCTTGCCGTAGGCCATGAACAGGCCCAGCAGCACCGCCAGTAGCGCCGCCGCCGCCGCGAGACCCAGGCTGTGCCAGACCAGGCGCAGGAACTCGGCATCCAGGGTGTGTGCCGCGGTTTCCGCCGCCCAGGCCAGCAACTGCCCCGCGGGTAGCAGGAAGCCGAACAGCAAGGGCAGCAGGCACAAGCCGAAGGCGGCCGCGGCACGCCAGCCCTGCAGCCGGTAGCGCGGCAGGTGGCGGTAACGGCCACTGGTATGGTGGTAGCGCGCCTGGCGTCGCGACCAGCGCTCCAGCACGATCAGGATGAACACGAAGCTCATCATCAGGGCCGCCAGCTGGGCCGCGGCGGCGGCATCGCCGAGGCCGAACCAGGTGCGGAAGATGCCGGTGGTGAAGGTGGCCACGCCGAAGTACTGCACCGTGCCGTAATCAGCGAGCGCCTCCATCAGCGCCAGGGACAGGCCGGCGATCACCGCCGGGCGCGCCAGCGGCAGGGCGATGCGGAAGAAACCGGTCCAGGGGCCGGCGCCCAGGGTGCGGCCCACCTCCAGCACGCAGATGGACTGTTCCAGGAAGGCGGCGCGCGCCAGCAGGTAGACGTAGGGATAGAGCACCAGCGACAACATGACGATGGCGCCGCCCAGGGAGCGGATCTCCGGGAACCAGTAGTCGCCGTAGGACCAGCCGAACCAGTCGCGCAGCCCGGTCTGCACCGGACCGGCGAAATCCAGCATGCCGGTATAGGTGTAGGCGATGATGTAGGCCGGCATGGCCATGGGCAGCAGCAGGGCCCACTCGAACACCCGCCGCCCCGGAAACTGGCACATGGAACAAAGCCAGGCGCTGGCCACGCCCCCGAACAGGGTACCCAGCCCCACGCCCAGCAGCAGCAGCGCCGAGTTGACGACATAGTCCTGGAGCACGGTGTCGGCCAGGTGGCGCCACACCTCGCCGGCGGGCTGGAACACGAAGCCGAACACCACCAGCACCGGCAGCGCCAGCACCAGGGCCACCAGGATCACGCCGGCGCGCCAGGGATTCGGCCAGCGAAAATTCCAGGTAAGGGGATTGTGCAAGGAATGTGCTGTGTGCAAAAAAAACCCAGTGCGGAACAGGCCGCGCCGTTAAGGGGTAACCAAGACAGCGGCCATTGTAGGCCGCCGGACGTTCCGGAAAAAGTGGCCGGAGCCGAAAGGGTCTGAATTACATGGCGGTCAGGAAAATATATTGGACATCCGTCATTCCCGCGAATGCGGGAATCCATGGCCTGAAAAGCATTGGATTCCCGCATTCGCGGGAATGACGCGACTCGGTTGCAGCAGTCAATACTGACTCCTGAACAAAACGGGAATCCATTTTTTCGTCATCCCGGCGTATGCCGGGATGACGGGGATTCTGCCAGCTGTCATTCTGGCCGGGGCCCTGTTATTCACCCTGTCCGGCTAGCGCCAACCCACCCGGTCCATCAGGCGCAGGGCGTCGGCGTTGTAGCGGCCAAGCTCGGACAGGTTGAGGTCGTCGGCCTTGAAAGGCCCCCAGGCCTGGAGGGTCTCGCTGGCCTCGATGCCTTCCGCCACCGGGTATTCCTGGTTGGTATCGGCATACCAGCGCTGCGCCTCCTCGCTGACCATGAATTCCATCAGCTTCACCGCCTGCTCGCGGTTGCGGGCGGCGGTGGTCAGGCCGATCCCGCTCACATTGACGTGTACCCCGTCGCCCTCCTGGTCGGGCCAGAACACCGCCAGGCGTTCCGCACTGGCCCGTTCCGACGCCTGGCTGTCATTGAGCATGGCCGCCAGGTAGTAGGTATTGGCGATGGCGATGTCGCACTGGCCGGCAGCGGCGGCCTTGATCTGATCGCGGTCGCCGCCGCGGGGCGGGCGGGCGAAATTGGCCACCAGGCCGCGCGCCCAGGCCTCGGTCGCGTGCTCGCCATAGCGGGCAATGCGCGACGCCACCAGGGACTGGTTGTAGATGTTGTCCGAGGAGCGGATGCAGATACGCCCCTTCCAGCGCGGGTTCGCCAGGTCCGCATAGCTGGACAGCCCGGCGGGATCGACCCGGTCCCGCACATAGAGGATGGGGCGGGCACGCAGCGACAGGCCGAACCAGTGGCCTTCGGGATCGCGGTAGCTGGCGGGGATACGCGCTGCCAGGATCTCCGACTGCAGCGGCGCCAGCAGGCCCAGTTCACGGGCCCGGTGCAGGCGACCGGCGTCGGCGGTGATCAGCAGGTCGGCGGGACTGTTGCGGCCCTCGCTCTCCAGGCGCTTGATGAGGGTGTCGTCCTTGGCACTCACCAGGTTGACGCGGATCCCGGTCTGCTCCGTGAAGCGGTCCAGCAGCGGCTTGATCAGGGCCTCCTGGCGGGCGGAATAGAGATTCACCTCGGCGGCCAGGACGGGCTGGGTCAGGGCCAGAAACAGCAAAAACAGGATGGAGGAGAGGGTTACCTTCATGGATATGGTCCAGCAGGGTTCGGTGGATGATTGGATACACATGGTAATAATAATCGTTCTCACTTGCAATAGCACCCGGGCACCCCGGCGCCAGCCTGCGGCGCCCTTGATCCCCGGGCACCGGGGTTGCTAGGGTAGCCCCTGGCCGCCGTCCCTCCGCACAGGAATCCCTCGATGAACCTGCAGTTCCTCACCCAGATCGGCCCCATGCGCCTCCTGCTCCTGGGCATCGCCCTGTTGCTCATCGTCCTGGCGCCGGCCGGCGATGCCCGGGAGGTCCGGGAGGGCTGGGCCCTGGTGACCAATGTACTGGTCCCCGCCCTCTCCCCGGTGGTGCTCATGGGCCTGCTGCTCGATGCCCTCATGAGCCGTGTCTGGATGGTGGAGGCCGAGGCCCCGGCGCGTGTCCGCTACCGCCGTATCCTGTGGCTCAACCTGGCTGCGAGCGGTGCCCTGGTGCTGGCCTTCGTACCCTACCTGCGATCCCTGGCAATCGGCTGAACCCATGGAGACCCCCGCCACCTGGGAAATGCTGCTCATCGGCGCGCTGGTGGTGGCGCTGTTGTTCTGGTTCCGCCCCGGGCTCAAGGCCTCGCTGGAACAGAGCCGCAAGGCCACCGCCAGGGACTGGCAGCAATTACTGTTTCCCATCGGCCTGGTGGTGCTGTTCGTGCTGCTGTTGATCCTGATGGTGGCCCGCTAGATCCCGGACGGGCCGTGCGCCATGCACCCCTGTAGGAGCGGGCTCTGCCCGCGAAT
>OBJA01001385.1_pt1 | contig 16995 bp, 9 predicted proteins | sample 1519751 | NCBI WGS metagenome assembly OBJA01 (sample SAMEA3881238, study PRJEB22517) | soil metagenome | biome: lake sediment; feature: soda lake sediment; material: sediment, water from around vicinity | place: India | collected 2013-12-23 | depth 3 m | reverse complement strand
ACAGTAAATACTCCGCCTACAGCTCCAACTTCAATTACATCATCTCTTGGAAATACAATTTGTAATGGACAGTCAACAACTCTCGGAATTTCTGGTGGCATAGATGGATCTGGAGCAACATACCAATGGTACATTGCCGGATGCGGAAGTGGTACGGTTCAAGGAACAGGGACTACACTCGCTGTTTCACCAACTACAACTACAACTTATTTCGTCAGAAGAGTAGGGACAAGTCCTTGTAATGGAACTGTAACAACTTGCGCGAGTCTTACGATTACTGTAAATACTCCGCCTACAGCTCCAACTTCAATTACATCATCTCTTGGTAATACAATTTGTAATGGACAGACAACAACTCTCGGAATTTCCGGCGGAACTGATGGCTCAGGTGCAACATACCAATGGTACATAGGAGGATGCGGTAGCGGTACAGTTCAAGGTACTAACTCTACGCTCGCTGTTTCACCAACTACAACTACAACTTATTTCGTCAGAAGAGTAGGGACAAGTCCTTGTAATGGAACTGTAACAACTTGCGCGAGTCTTACGATTACTGTAAATACGCCTCCTACGGCTCCGACTTCAATTTCTGGAACTAACGTCTTATGCTCAGGTATGACAACAATTCTTACTGCCTCTGGTGGTATCGAAGGCACTGGATGTGTATATGAGTGGGGAACAGGTGCTGTTGGATCAAATATAATTGTTAGTGCAACTAGCGATACCTATAATACTCCTGCTTTAACTACTAATACTACATATTGGGTGAGAAGAGTTGGAATTAATCCGTGTAATTCTATAACTACTGATGCTGCCACCCAACTTATAACTGTACATGATTATTCTGTTGCTCCAACTACGGTAAATATTACAAATAATAATACTTGTAACGGGACTTCTAAAACTATTACAGTATCTGATGGAAGTCTAGGTGGCGCTGCGACTTGGGAATGGTACACTGGAACATGCGGTGGTACTCCTGCAGGCTCTGGAGCTAGTATTGTCGTGAATCCTGCTGCAGGAACATCAACTACTTATTTCGTAAGAGCCGAAGGATATTGTAATCAAACTGCTTGCGCAAGCAATACTGTAGCTGTTCTACCTGCGGCTCCTACTCAACCGGGAGTAATATCAGGAGTTACTGAACAATGTCCTGCCTTTGCATGGCAAGTTTATAGTATTGATCCGGTTACAAATGCATCTACATATACATGGACTGTTCCTGTAGGATGGACAATCAACTCTGGAAATGGAACTACTTCAATTTTTGTTACTACAGGTGCTGTAGGACAAGATGGAAATATTTCTGTTACCGCAGGTAATACCTGTGGCACTAGTCCGCAGCAAACACTTTCTGTTGTGGTAGGAACTGTATCTACTGCTCCAACAGGAATTATTATTACTAACAATAATGAATGTAATGGCATCGATAAAACACTGAGCGTAATTGGAGGAAACCTCGGAGCCGCTGCTGATTGGCAATGGTATACAGGTTCATGTGGTGGTACTGTTGTAGGCTCAGGTGAAAGTATTATTATTGATCCTCCTTCAGGGTCTTCAACTACATACTTCGTAAGAGCTGAGGGTAATTGTAACTGGACTACATGTGTGAATGAAACAGTAAATGTTGGACCACCAATTCCTGATCAACCTACAACTATATTTGGCGATTTGGAAGTTTGTGCGGGTACTTCAGGTCATATTTATAATATTAATCCTGTTAATTTTGCTGATACATACTCTTGGACTGTACCCGAAGCTTGGGAAATCCTTTCGGGACAAGGAAATAACCTTATAAATGTTAAAGTTGGTTCACCTACACAAAGTGGGCAAATTACAGTAACTGCATCAAATGCTTGTGGGTCAAGCATATCTCAAAGTATTGATGTTTTATTAGCTGCTCCTCCTTCAGCACCGTTATTTATTTCCGGAAACACAGCAATTTGTGAAAATAACTTTACAATATTAACGGCTAATGGTGGGAATTCAGGTGATGATAGTATGTTCGAGTGGGGTAAAGGGCTAATTCAAGGAGATAATATTATACTTGGCGAAAACAATGCGGTTTTGATGACTGAAAACTTAAGTGCTTCAACAGATTTTTGGGTTAGACGGATTGGAACCGGAGTTTGTACAAATATTACTGATGCCGTTTTTATAAATGTAAATGTATATGGGTCAAACTGTATAGTTTGGACGGGAGCAGTTAACTCTGATTGGAATAATGCAGAAAACTGGAGTGATGTAATTGTTCCAGGTTTTGAACATAATGTTATTATTCCTTCAAACTACGGTTTTGCACCGGTCATTTATTCTGATAAAACAAATCCTGCTGAATGTAATGATTTGAATATTGGAGAAGGTTCAATATTGGATATTTTCAGCAATAAAGCATTAACTGTATTTAACAGAATAAATAATAATGGGACTTTCAATATAAGATCTGCTGCCGATGGCGATGCTTCATTGCTCGTATCTAATGGGATTACCGGTAGCGGAGTTTATAATGTTGAAAGATACCTCACAGGTAATATGTGGCATTTGGTCACCTCTTCAATAACAAATGGTTTAGCTGGAGTTTTTGAGGATCTTTGGCTCAGACCATACGATGAGTCCACAAATACTTTTGGAACATATATAATACCTGTAGTTACTCCTCTGCCAATAGGGCAAGGATTTTCAGTTTGGACATTCAACTCAGATGAAACTAGAACATTTACTGGAATTATAAATGATGGTATTGTCGGTCCTATTCCAATACAATTAACCGGAACTCCAAGCAATTCTACCGGCTGGAATCTAATTGGTAATCCTTATCCATCTGCGATTGACTGGGACTCGCCATCAGGATGGGAGAGAAGTAATATTGCAAATGCAATTTATGTATGGAATAATAATCAATATGCAACTTACATTAACGGAATCAGTACTCACGAAGGCAGTAACTACATTGCAATGGGGCAGGGATTTTTTGTGCAGGCGACAAACCCAGGAGCATACGTTACAATGAATAATCCAATCCGTTTACATAGTGAGGTTTCATTTAAAAATCAAAACATGATTTCTGATTTGGTCAGAATTAAGGTCGAAGGTAATTCTTATTATGATGAATGTGTGGTGTACAAAACCGAAGGAGCATTATCTGATTATGACTTTCTCAATGATGCTGCAAAATTATATGGTATTGAAGATGCTCCACAGATTTATACAAAAAAATCTAACAGTCCAGTGAGTGTCAATTCAATAAGTTCGTTTAATGAGATAATCGGTAAGACTGTATTTTTGCATTCAGGATACCAAACTGAGTACAAATTGTTTTTCAATCATAGTTTTGACACTGACCAACTGTTGTTGAAGGATCTATTTACCGGTATTTTGGTGCATTCCGAAGAAGAATACATCTTTGAATCTTCACCTTCGGATTTGCCTGAAAGATTTGAATTTGTGTATTTGACCACAGAGCTTACAGAATCATTGTACAGTTCAATTTCTGCTTGGGCATATAGTAATTCTTTATATGTAAAAGTTCCTGAAAATGAGAAGATTAAAATGATTAGAATTTTTAATATGCTTGGTGCAGTAGTAATTTATTCTGATAAAGATCAAACAGACTTAAATGCTTTAGTTCCCGGAGTATATCTGGTAGATATTACGACAGATAAGCAAAACATAATAAGAAAAATTGTTGTTCAATAAATAATTATAGATATGAAAAAGAAAGTATTAGTATTTGGTGTTTCATTATTATTTAGTGTGGGAGTTTTATTGGCACAGCCGGGAGGTCCCGGAGGTCCTCCGGAGCCTGAAGATCCACCCGTAGGAATTCCTATCGATGGAGGCTCCCTTGGTCTTTTTGTAATTGGAATGGGTATAATTTTTTCATCATTATACATTAACAAAAAACGTGAAAAAAAAATGGATATTCAGTAAAATAATAGATAAAGCATCATATTATTTGAAATGTCTATGGTTTTTGACATGAAATTTGATATTTTTTTACATAAGTTAATTAACCTGTTAGTATGGGTTTTATTACGTAAAATAACATAAGTAAATAAACCTATTAACATTTGTAATGTGCTGTAAAATAATAATATAGTATTTTTTATAAAAGCTAACTGATGTACTGTTCTGCTAGGTTAAATAATTATTTTAGTAACTTTAGTTCTATTATTTTAACTAATAGCAGAACTACTATGGACAGAAAAAACAACAAATTTATTGAAACAATTTATGAGTGTGGCTTAAATGGAATTGAGAATGGTATTTTCTTCGTTTTACCTGATGATAAACCTTTAGACGGAAGAATAATTACTATTGATAATCAGGAATTAGTTAATTTTGGCTCATGCAGTTATCTTGGCTTTGAAACAGACAATAGAGTAAAACAAGCAGCTATTGATGCAATAAATAAATTTGGTGTACACTATTCATCATCAAGAGCATATTCTGCATGCAGTTTATATGAGGAAACCGAACACTTACTTTCAAAAATATTTGATAATAATCATGCTGTTCTTGGAGGAACCACAACTCTTACTCATATTGGGGCAATTCCTATACTTATACATGAGGATGATTTAGTAATTCTTGATCAAAAAGTTCATGGTAGTATTCAAGTATCTGTCCAACTTGCGAAAGCAAAAGGAACTAGAATAGAAATGATTAAACATAGTAAATTGGATGCTCTTGAGGATTTAATTAAAGAGAATCCTAACAAGTACAATAGAATATGGTATATGATAGATGGAGTATATTCAATGTACGGAGACTTTGCACCGATTAAGGAACTTTATACTCTGCTTGATAAATATAGTAATTTTTACTTATATATAGATGATGCTCACGGAATGAGTTGGACAGGGAGAAACGGAGCAGGTTATATAATGAGTCAGGTTGATTTGCATGAAAAAGTATTTCTGGTAACTTCTCTGGGAAAAGGATTTGGTGTTGGCTGTGGAATTTTTGTTGTGAAAAATCAAGAGATTAAACGCAAACTTCTTACTTGTTCTTCATCATATACTTTTTCAGGTCCTGTGAACCCTCCAATATTGGCAGCAATTCGTGAAAGTGCAAAAATTCATCTAACTGATGAAATAACTGAAAGACAAGAAAAATTGAGGAGAAAAATTGAACTGACCAAGAATCTTATTGATGATTTTGATCTGCCTCATGTATGCCCTTCTGAATCTCCTATTTTCTTTATAGGTCTTGGTTTGCCTAGAGTTGGTTATAATATGGTCAAGAGGCTTATCAAAGAAGGCTTTTTTACAAATATTGGCATATTTCCTACGGTCCCGGTAAATTGTACAGGTCTAAGACTGCCAATAACAATAAGCCATACCGACGACGACATTATGGACGTACTAAGTGCGGTAAAGCATCACTTCCCTAAAGTTTTGGAAGAAGAAAATATCGACATAAATAGTATCTGTAGGAGTTTTAAAGACCCATTCGAAAAAACTGTTCGAAGATTTGGACAAAAACAGGCTGCTAAAAACGAAACTCAATTAAAAGTTCAAGTAGAAACAGATATTAATGAAATTAGTCCCGAATTATGGAATGAATTACTCGGCGACAGAGGAATATTCGATTGGGAAGGTTGTAAATTTATTCAAGAAACTTTCAGTAATAATACATTGCCCGAAGATAATTGGAATCTTTATTTCTTGATTATTAGGGATGCTGAAAATATGCCAATATTAGCAACATTCTTCTCTGATTTGTTGTGTAAGGACGATATGACTGCTCCTGCAGAAGTATCAAAGCAAATTGAAGAAAAAAGAAAAAATGATAAGTATTATCTTTGCTCCAGAGTATTAATGATGGGATCACTCATAACAGAGGGAGATCATTTGTATATTAACAGAAATCATAAACTTTGGAAACAGGCAGTTCTGCAAATGATAAGAACTACAGAAGAAATTAAACATAAAATAGGTGCTTCTATAATACAACTTAGAGACCTCGATAGCGCAGACGCAGAATTAAGAGAAGTACTGATAAAAGAAGGATTCTTTAGAATCGAAATGCCCGAATCTCATGTTATCGAAAATGTGAAATCCGTGGAAAATTATGATGAGTTTCTATACTCTTTATCAGTAAAGTCTCGCTATCATATTCGAAAACACATGATTGATAATGAACATCTATTTGAAGTGAAAAATGAAATTAATGTTAAAAATGTTAATATTGAAGAATACTATAAACTATATAAAAATATTAAAAACAAGAGTTTTAGGCTGAATACTTTTGATTTGCCTTTATTGATGTTTGAAAATGCCTTTAATCATAAATCTTGGGAAATATTGCAAGTCTTTCATAAAGAAACAAATAAACTTTCTTGTTTTGTTTTAAGCTATAAGTCAGTAACAAATAATTATTGCCCACTCGTAATCGGTCTTGACTATGCACATAATGAAAAGTATTCTTGTTATAGACAAGCACTTTTTCAGTTGTATAAAAGAGCATCAGTCTTAAATGCAAAAAACATTTATTTAGGCATGGATGCAGGAGTAGAAAAGCGAAAACTTGAAGCAAAAGTGTATGAAAAATCATTATATTTACGTTCCGACGATAATTTCAGTTTGGAAGTAATGTCAGTATTAAAGCAAAAGAATTGAATATGAAAAAATTCGAAAATGAATACATTGAGTTTCACCTTGAGGATGACATTCTGTTTTCGTATTATAAACAGAGAACTGTTCTCGAATTGGATGTTGTAAAGAAGATCGCTGACGACCGACTTAAATTTACCGGGGGTAAACCTTGTAAAACTCTTGTAGATGTTTCGAATATAAAATCAGGATCGAAAGAAGCTCGAGAATTTCTCTCAAGCAAGGAGGGAGGTTTGAAAGGTGTTTTGGCAGGCGCTTTTTTGTCAGAAAGGACAGTCTCTGTTGTATTAGTTAATCTTTTTCTGAAAATTAATAAACCAATTATCCCAAGTAAGTTTTTTACAAAAAAAGAAGATGCAGTAGCATGGCTAAAGAGTTTAAAAGTTTAATTATGAATCATTTTAAGTCACTATATGAATCGAGAATGTAAGACTGAATATGTGCACTATTCAATCGATGATGATATTCTTTTTGCAGAATTTATACCATTTATCGAACACGATATAAATATTGCAAAAAAAGTTGTTGAAGACAGATTGAATTTCACCGGTAATGAAAATTATCGTGCTGTAGTTGACATAACCAATATAAAAGGCTCAACTCGAGAGGCGAGAATTTTTATGTCAAGATCTGATTTTGGCTACAAAGGCTTAATCGCAGTTGCATTTATTTCCAAACGCCTTTTTTCAGTTTTCTTATTAAATATATTTTTAAAAGTTTATAAACCAACAGTCCCCAGTAGGTTTTTCCATTGTAGGCATGAAGCAATAAAGTGGCTGAAACTAATGCAAATTAATTAAAATATGCAATTATTAAAATCAAATATAGATTCATCAAAATATGATTCGTTCATAGATGAGTTGATTAAACTCTCAGAGCTTATTATTAAAGGAGATTTTTCAGAACGCTTGGATGATAATTTTGAAGACCAAAAATTCAGACAACTTGCCTATAATCTTAATACTATTGTTGAATTATTGCAAATACAAGGTAACAGTTTTACATTCGCAGAGGAGTCAATCATCAGTGAATTCATCGAAATAATATCAAATTATACTACATACAATTTTAGTCGTAAATTGCCTATTTCCGACAACGGCACTGTGCTTGACGCAATTGCAGCAGGCATAAATATGCTCGGAGAAGAGTTTGAAGAATCTGCTGCTACAAAAGAAGAACTAGCGCAAGAAAAAAGTAAACTCGAGAGGGCAAACAGAATTGCCAAGCTGGCAAATTGGGAATTAAACCTTAAATCAAAAGCATGTAGCCATACAAGTGAATTGTTAAGAATTTTTGACCTGCCTCAAGATTTTCAAGGAGATGTGTTTTATGAAATTAAAAAAAGAATTCATCCGGAAGATTTTGCCGAATTTGATTATGTTTTTAGACACGAAATCTTTAAAAAACAAAAAATAATTTTTACAAACAGAATTATTACTAAGGCAAGTAATGAAAAGTTCATATATCACATGTTAAGTGTTGTTAAGAATAATGAAGGGAGTGTGATTGCTGTGAATGGATTGATGCAGGATATTACTGAAAGGATACTGATAGAAAAGAAAATGTTCGATACAGAGCAACGATATAAATTGCTTTTTAATTCTATGAGTGATGCTTTAATAATTATTCTCAATAATAGCATAGTTGACTTTAATGCAAAAGCCAAAGAGGTTTTTGGGATTAAGCCTAATCAAGTATTTGTTATCTCTGATTTTTTATGTAATCAGTCAGGAAAAGATAATTATGAATCTTATGAGAATATTAATAGGAAACTCGAATTAGCGTACAAAGGAATTCCTCAGTATTTCGAATGGGAATGTATTAATAAACAAGCTAAATTATTCCCCGCTGAGATAAATTTGTTTTCAATAGAAATTGATAGTAAGATTTACCTGCAGTTTACTTTTAGAGACATTACTGAGCGGAAGAAAATGCAAAGACAAGTTGAGGAAAATGAGAAAATGATATTAAAGGCGATTATTAATACCGAAGAAAAAGAAAGAGGTAGATTTGCAGAAGAAGTTCACGACAGTTTAGGTCCCTTACTCTCAGGAATAAAGGCTTTCTTTAGTACTATTGACTACGAAAACAAATCTTATGAAGAAAATCTTAACAAAATAAACACTGTACGTGAACTATTGAATGAAGCAATTATCAGTACTCGAACTATCGCAAATACAATTAGTCCCGGACTACTTGCCGATTATGGACTTGATGCTGCAATAAATAATTTTTGCGGAAAAATTATGAGTCTAAATAAGATAAAAATAAAATATATGAGTTTTGGTGTTTATCTTGAACTCGATTCCACTATGGAAATAATCTTATACAGAACAATTGTTGAATTAGTAACTAATACTATTAAACATGCAAATGCAAATAACGTTGATATTAAGCTTGGCTTTACTGAAAGCCGAATAACTTTAACTTATACAGATGATGGGATAGGACTGCCCTCTAAGAATAAGATAGGCATGGGATTAAATCTTGTTGCAAACAGACTAAGGTCTGTTAATGGAGAATTCTATATAAAAAACCGTGGAGGAGAAAACCATAAAGGAATACAAGCTGTAGCAAAAATTAAAATATAATAATATTATGATAAATTCAGAAATAAAAGTTTTTATAGTGGATGATCACTCAATCTTCCGAAATGGCTTGAAGGCAATTCTCGAAGATGCTCATGACATAAGAGTTATAGATGAGGCTGAAAGTGGAATGGAATTTATAAAGAAGCTGCCTCAAAATAAGCCAGACTTAGTATTAATGGATATTCGGATGCCTGAAATGAATGGCATGGAAGCAACACGCAGGGCTTTGAAAATATTTTCAGATATAAAAGTTATTGCCTTGTCTATGTTCGATAATACTGAGTACCTCAGAGATATGATAGATGCTGGGGCTGTCGGTTATTTGATGAAGGACGTTGAAAAGGAAATATTGCTTAAGGTTATTGATAATGTTTGCAGGAAAGATGCACAGTATTATACTCCAAATCTATTAAAATCTCTTACTGCAAGTATTAAAACAATGCCGCACAAAGAAACCTCAGAATCATTTAATCTTAGCGATAGAGAACTCGAAATTCTTAAACTAATAGGAAAAGGATACTCGAATGTCGAAATAGGAGAAAGACTTTTTATTAGTCCGAGAACTGTTGGAGGACACCGTAATAGTATACTAAAAAAATTGAATGTGAAGAATACTGCAAATATGATAAGTATTGCTATAGAAAATAAACTCATTTGATTAAAAGATTTTTATTTAATATTTAAGTTTTTTAATACCGATTTGCCGTTTTGTTGATTTTTATATTGTTAGCATTAATCTGTTAAGGGTAAATATTATTTCTTAATCGATTTATTATAGAAATTAACCTTAGCTTTGAGATAACAAATAAATGAGAAATACGTAGAAAACATGAAAAAACGAACAGCTAAAAAAGATAATCCTGTTTCAAAGCCAACCGAAATGCAAATTGCGAATACAGTTAGTTTGCCAATTGTTGGAATTGGAGCATCGGCAGGAGGATTAGAAGCATTGGAACAGTTTTTTAGGAATGTCCCAAAAAATTGCGGAATTGCCTTTGTGGTAATTCAACACCTCGATCCAAACCGCGAGGGTATTATGCCCGAGCTTTTGCAGCGGACTACCGAAATGAAAGTATTGCAGGTAACCGACCACCTGCAAGTGCAAGCAAATCAGGTATATGTAATTCCTCCAAACAAAAGAATGTCTATCTTAAACGGTTATTTACATTTGTTTGAACCTGTCGAATCGCGTGGTCTGCGACTGCCGGTAGATTATTTTTTCCGTTCATTGGCCGATGACCAACACGAAAAAAGTATAGGCGTAATTCTCTCGGGCATGGGCAGCGACGGTAGCATAGGACTGAAAGCGATAAAAGAAAAAAACGGAATTGTTGTTGTTCAGGACCCATCTACAGCGAAATTCGACGGTATGCCGCAAAGCGCCGTTAATTCTGTAAGTGTGGACATTTTAGCACCGGCAAACGAACTTCCTGAAAAACTGATTACTTTTCTTAAATATAGTCCGCCAATTGCGCAGAAAACTCAAATATATGATAAAAGCAAAAACAATTTAGAAAAAATAGTGATTTTGCTACGCACACAAACCGGACACGATTTTTCGCTGTACAAAATGAATACCTTACTTAGGCGTATCGAAAGGCGAATGAATGTGCATCAAATTGATAAAATTGCAAATTATGTCAGATTTTTACAAGAAAACCCGATAGAAATAGATATCCTTTTTAAAGAACTGTTGATTGGCGTAACCAATTTTTTCCGCGATGTGGTTGTTTGGGAAAAATTAGAAGAAAAAGTGTTGCCCGATTTGCTTAGCGAATTACCCGGCGGATACGTTTTGCGGGCATGGATTCCCGGCTGTTCTACCGGCGAAGAAGCGTACTCGCTGGCAATTGTTTTTAAAGAAGCCTTCGAAAAAGTAAAGCTATCCAAAAATGTCACTCTTCAGATATTTGCCACCGATATTGACAGTGATGCCATTGATAAAGGCAGAAAAGGATTTTATAGCGCCAATATTGCTATTGATGTTTCACCTGAAAGGCTAAGCAAATATTTTATAAAAGAAGAAAACGGATTTCGTGTAAATACTACCATCCGCGAAATGGTGGTATTTGCCCCGCACAATGTAATTAAAGACCCTCCATTCACTAAATTAGACCTACTTTCCTGTCGCAATTTACTTATTTACATGGAAGCCGAATTGCAAAGAAAATTGATGAATTTATTTCACTACTCCCTTAATGCAGGAGGTGTGATGCTCCTCGGTAGTGCCGAAAACGAAAACTCACAGAACAATTTGTTTTCGCCAATTGACACAAAATTAAAGATTTATAAACGCTCTAAAAACTCCACAAATATAGAATTATTAGATTTTCCAAATTCATACAAGCATACCATGAAACAAACAAGCGAAAGTATAAAACCAATAAAAGTAAGCGATAATATCCAAATCCTTGCCGACCAGTTGTTGTTGCAGCATTTTGCCCCTGCCAGTGTACTTATTAACACCGAAGGCGATATATTATACATTACTGGTCGCACCGGTAAATATCTGGAACCTTCAGCTGGTAAGGCAAATATGAACATTTACGCCATGGCTCGCGAAGGTTTGCAAAACGAATTGCCAGGCGCAATTCTTAAAGCAAAGCAAAATTATGAACCCGTGAAATTACATAATTTGAAAATCGGAACAAACGGCAGAACTCAGATTGTAGATGTTACAATACAACTGATTGAAAAACCGGAAGCAATTAAAGGAACTATTATGATTGTTTTTGCCGATGTTGCCGATATACCCAGACCAAGCAAAAGAAGATCAAAATCCAGTTCCCAAAATTCAACTGTTCGTGAACAGGAATTGAAAATTGAATTGCAACGAGCCAACGAAGAATTACAAAGCACACGCGAAGAAATGCAGACTACGCAGGAAGAGTTAAAGTCGACCAACGAAGAAATGCAATCAACCAACGAAGAGTTGCAATCAACCAACGAAGAGCTTACCACTTCGAAAGAAGAAATGCAAAGCCTAAACGAAGAGCTTCAAACTGTAAACATTGAGTTACAAAGCAAAATAGCTGATTTTGTTGAGTCAAACAACGATATGAAAAACCTCTTGAACAGCACCGATATTGCCACCTTGTTTTTGGATAAGGAATTAAATATCCGCCGTTTTACAGAGCAAACAACCAAACTTTTTAAGTTGCGGCAAACCGACATTGGGCGACCATTCACTGATATGGTTAGCGAATTGCAGTATCCCGAATTAGCCGACCATGCCCGCGAAGTTTTACTAACACTGGTGCTTAAGGAAACCGAAATTACTACTAACGATAAGCGGTGGTTTACCGTTCGCATAATGCCCTACCGCACTTATGACGACCGGATTGACGGGCTTGTAATTACATTTATTGATATTACTAAAGCCAAGAAACTGGAAGCCGAATTAAATAATACTATTAAAATGCTTAAATAGCATAAACTTTACAAACCATGAAAAAACAAAACGCTAATCAAATAGATGCCGCCAGACTTCGCCAAAAGGCAGAAGAATTGTTGCAACGCAAAGACAAAGCATACCTTGGTTCCAAACCTCAAACAGAACCCGACATGCTGAAACTGATTCACGAATTAGAAGTGCATCAGATTGAACTCGAAATGCAAAACGAGGAACTTGTAAAAGCAAAAGAAAAGGCAGAACTGGCAGAAGAAAAATATGCCGAGCTCTATGATTTTGCGCCTACAGGTCTTCTATCAATTACAAAAGAGGCTGAAATATTGGAACTAAATTTTGCTGCCGCCCGAATGCTGGGCAAGGAACGTGCGAAATTGATGAAAAAGCGTTTTGATATTTTTCTTTCACAAGAAACTCTATCTGTTTTTAATCTTTTTGTTCAGAAAGTATTTACCAGCAAGACAAAGCAATCCTGCGAAGTAATAATTGTTAACGAAGGTAATTGCGCATTGGCAGGACAGGTCTTGCCGATTTATGTAAATATCGATGGTGTAATAAGTCAGAATGATGATTTTTGCCTTTTAACTCTGACTGATGTTACAGAAAGAAATCGTGCAATAATAGAATTACAGAGAAGCGAAGAAAAATATCGTATCTCCGAATTTCTTTTAAAGAAAGCTCAGCGAATTGCTCATTTAGGTAATTGGGAGCTTAATATTGAAACCAATGAATTGTTTTGGTCTGATGAAATTTACAGAATATTTGAGTGCGAACCACATGAGTTTGATGCAACATACGAAGCGTTTATCGAATTCATTCATCCTGATGATAGGGAGGAAGTTAATGCTGCCTATTTAAAATCCTTAGAAACAAAAGTTGATTATCAAATAGAACACCGAATAATTACAAAAAATAATAAACTAAAGTATGTAAAAGAAAAATGCACAACAACTTTTAATGAAAAAGGAATACCGTTAAGATCCTTTGGTATAGTAATAGATATTACCGAAAGCAAACAAATAGAAGCAGCACTTAAAAACAGCGAGAATCTGCTCAAAAAAATATTTGAAATCCTACCGATAGGATTGTGGTTTGCCGATGCAAATGGCAAACTTATTCGCGGCAATCCTGCCGGTGTTAAAATATGGGGAGCTGAGCCGACCGTAGCAATTGAGGATTATGGTGTCTTTAAAGCCCGTTTCTATCCATCAGGACAAAAAATAGAACCTAACAACTGGGCATTGGCTCATACTATTCGTAAGGGCGTAACTGTTGAAGATGAACTAATTGAAATAGATGCTTTTGATGGCAAAAAGAAAATAATCCTAAATTATACTGCCCCTGTTCTCGACGATCAGGGAAACATACAGGGTGCTATTGTGGTTAATCAAGATATCACCAAACGCAAACAGGCAGAAGAAAAACTGAAAGATAATAATTTAAGATTGAATCTTGCAATGCAATCGGCAAATATGGCTTGGTGGGAAATGGATATATCTTCAGGTATGGTAGTTTTTGAAAAACGGAAAGCTGAGATGCTGGGATATGCTCCTGAAAAATTTAATCATTACAGTGATTTCATGGCATTAGTCCACCCTGAGGATAATGCAAAGGCTATGAATGCGATGCGGAAACATCTGGATGGCAGCCTTGAAAAATATGAAGTCGAATACCGAATTTTAAATAACTCCGGCGAGTATAAATGGTTTTACGATATTGGATCCATTGTTAAAAAAGATTCTGAAGGGAAGCCATTAAAAGTTACCGGACTTGTTATTGACATCAGTCAACGTAAACAAATAGAGGAAGCTATCTTAGCGAAGATGGATGAATTAGAACGCTTTCACAAACTTACTGTCGGACGCGAGATAGCCATGGTGGAATTAAAAAAAGAGGTAAATAATCTGCTGAATAAATTAGGGCAGGGCATAAAATACAAGATAGTTGAATAATAAAGGTAATTTTTGTGAAAACATGAGCGGAATGAATCGAAATATGGCTGAATTGTTTATGAATAAGCATGGAATGGATATTTCGATGTTTGATGAATCGTTTGTGAATAAAACCATTTTGCAGCGGATTGATTTATTAGGATGCTCTAATATTAATGATTATAGCCGTTTCGTGGCTGAAAACGAAAAGGAAGCAGAACTTTTTATCGGATTATTTCAGGTAAGCTATAGTGAGTTTTTCCGAAATCCACTTACTTTTTCAGTTTTGGATAGCATTATACTCCCTGAGATAATATTTCGCAAAAGAAACAGAAAAAACAAAGAAATAAGGATTTGGTCGGCGGCATGTGCCGGTGGTCACGAGCCATATAGCTTGGCAATAATATTGGAGAACCTAAATTGCAAGAATGAAAAAATAAAATACCGGATTTTTGGAACCGACCAGGACGAAAAACAAGTAAATATAGCTCGTTTAGGAGTGTATAGTATAGAATCTGTCGGTAATGTAACCCGAAAGCAATTTGAAAAATGGTTTATTCAGTCAGGGAACTCATGTTCTGTTATACCAGAGTTGAAGAAACATATTAAGTTTTCAGTCTTCGACCTTTTAAGCAAACAGAGTAGTCCGCCGGATAGCATTTATGGCGATTTTGACCTAGTACTGTGTGCCAATATTTTATTCTATTACAAGCCGGCGGTTCAAAAGATAATTATCGATAAAATAAGTGATTCACTTGCCGAAGATGGATTGCTTATTTGCGGTGAAACCGAGAGAGACATACTAAAAACCGGCAAATTTAAAGAGGTTTATCCTAAATCAGCAATATTCATTAAAAAATAAAATATGAAACAATTAACCACAAGGTTCCAAAGAAAAAAACACAAAGAAATATGGAATGAAAAAGAAAAATAGTGAACATAGTGACAGGCTTGGTGCTCTTTGTGGTTAATAAACAAATTGAAAATTATGAAATTAAAAAACTTAAAAATCGGAACACAGCTAAGAATTGGCTTTGGAGCTATGTTTCTTCTTGTGGCTATTCTGGGCTATATCTCCTACGAACAAACCAACACAATAGCCCAGCAAGCAGAAATGATGTATAATCATCCGTTGCAGGTACGTAGGGCTGTAGGTGGATTGAAATATAATATAACTGCCATTCACCGCGAGATGAAAGATTTATTTTTACCCGAAGGTGAAACGCGAATACCAACTATCATCCGAAATATTGAGTTGCATAAATCTTCAGCGTTCGATCAAATGGATATTCTTTATACGTGGTATTTGGGTCCCCGCTCCGATATTGATAGCCTTAAGCAAAACTTTATTGTATGGAATTCAATGCGAGAGGAAACCATCCGTTTGCTCAGAGAAGGAAAAACAACAGAGGCTGCATTAAGAACCCTTCAGAGCGGAATAGCTGGCAGTCAGGTTGAAGTCATTTACTTATCGTTGGATAAAGTCGATATTTTTTCCATGAACAAAGCCGATTCATTACATAACACTTCTCAGGAATTAAACAGGTTGTTGAACACGCAATTATTGATACTTGTTGGCGCATTCCTGATACTATTGTTGCTGGTAAGTAATTTTTTAATACGGGCTGTTAAACTTCCAATTGATGAACTTTCTATGGCAGCCGTGCGTTTTAGGGAAGGTGATTTAAGTGCCCGAAGCTCGAATACCTCAAAAAACGAATTCGGTGGATTTGCCGCTGCATTTAATTCGTTGGCTGATACGATACAGGTAAATACCGACATCAGTAATAAGGCTTCTAATCTCACCGGTAAAATGCTTAGTGAGGATGATGCGAAAAATTTCTTTGAAAACACGCTGCAAATATTGATGGATCAAACGGGTTCACAAATGGCTGCGGTCTATCTGCTTAGCGATGATAAAAAGCATTACGAACATTTCGAATCAATCGGTCTAGATGATGAAGCCAAGAAAACATTTTCAGCTTCGGGGTACGAAGGAGAATTTGGCGCTGTAGTAACTACACAAAGAATTCAGCATCTTAAGAATATTCCCGAAACAACCCGCTTTCTGTATAATACCGTAAATGGTAAATATATTCCAAACGAAATAATAACCATTCCTATCGTTTCTGGCGGCGAAGTTATTGCCATAATATCATTGGCAAGTGTTGGCCTTTACAAGCAAGCTTCCATTAAGTTAATCGAAACAATTCACATTACTTATTCTGCTCGTATTGAAGGAATTCTGGCATACCGCAGAATCAAAGAAATATTAGCCAGATTAGAGGAGCAAAACCGCGAGCTGGAAATACAGCAAAGTGAATTATCAGCCCAATCATCAGAACTAACCGAACAAAACAGAGAGCTTGAGGTTCAGAAAAATCAGCTAAGCGAAGCAAACAAACTCAAAACAAGTTTTCTCTCTGCTTTGATCATCAATATACAAA
>OBJA01001384.1_pt1 | contig 16997 bp, 16 predicted proteins | sample 1519751 | NCBI WGS metagenome assembly OBJA01 (sample SAMEA3881238, study PRJEB22517) | soil metagenome | biome: lake sediment; feature: soda lake sediment; material: sediment, water from around vicinity | place: India | collected 2013-12-23 | depth 3 m | reverse complement strand
CTGAGATCAGCGTGCGAGATCGGGTCAAGCAGACAGAAAAAGAGACTGGTGCGAAAATCGACGTCCTCTCTTTTGTACGTCTGGAACTTGGCGCAGAGGAATAAGAGCTTGTATGGATGTCAGGTACCGGCGAATTCTGTTGAAACTTTCGGGTGAAGCACTTGCAGGCAGTAAAGGGTTCGGTATTGATCCGGTTATTGCCGGGCAGATCGCAGATGAAATTGCGGAAGTGCAGGCTGCAGGAGTTCAGGTCGGGATTGTGATCGGAGGTGGCAACTTTCTTCGGGGGGCAACAGCACAGGGAGTATCCCGTGTAGCTGGAGATACCATGGGGATGCTTGCCACAGTTATTAATTCTCTTGCGCTCAGGGAGCACCTTGAGGCTCGGCGATGTCCTTCACAGGTGCTCACAGCAGTTCGACTCGACCGGGCTGGTGAGTATTATACACAGGAAAAAGCGCTTGAGTTACTTGATTGTGGAACGGTAGTCATTGTGGCTGGTGGCACCGGCAATCCTTTTTTTACCACTGATACGGCTGCTGCCCTCAGGTGTGCAGAGATCGGTGCGGAAGTACTGTTTAAGGCCACAAAAGTCGATGGAATTTACGACAGTGATCCAATGAAAAATCCCGCTGCTGTCCGTTTCGCCTCTATCAGCCACGGTGACGCTCTGGCGAAAGGGCTCAAAGTGATGGATGCAACTGCGTTTTCTTTTTGTATGGAGAATTCGATACCCGTTATCGTTTTTAAACTGCTGGAAAAAGGAAATCTCCGCAGATGCATCGAGGGTCAGACTGTTGGATCTATCATCAAAACAGGAGGATGACACATATGGGAGCTACTGATTCGATACAAACTGAAACTTCTCAACGAATGCAGAAAGCAATAGAAAGTCTTAAAAAAGATCTCTCGAGGGTGCGGGCTGGCAGAGCAACACCTGCGCTGCTTGACGGATTGAGTGTTGATTATTATGGCTCTCCCATGCCTATAAACCAGATTGCAAATATTTCTGTTCCTGATGCGCGGATGATCGTGGTCCAACCCTGGGAAAAAAACATGCTCAAAGAGATTGAAAAGGCGATTCAGATCTCTGATTTGGGGCTCAATCCCCAAAATGACGGTAATCAGATACGGTTGCCGATTCCTCCACTCTCGGAGGAGAGGCGGAAAGATCTTTTTAAGAATTGTAAAAAGATTGGAGAGGAAAGCAAGGTAGCAATCCGAAACATTCGTCGTGATTCAAATGAGAAACTCAAGAAGGGTGAAAAGGATAAAACGGTCACCCAGGATGAATCGAAAAAGGGGCAGGAGGAGATTCAGAAACTGACCGATAAATTTATCAAATCAGTGGATGAACTTCTTGTAAGCAAAGAAAAAGAGATTATGGAAATTTAAGCGTCCAAAGAGATGATGTAAAGACACAGCAAGGCTTTCCGGGTAACCGGGGAGCCTTTTTTTTCTGCAAAAACGATCCCCGCTGATATATATTTATAAGATTTTATAAAATGAGACCTGATATATTCCTTCTGCCCTCATACGAATAGATGAAACCTATGAATATTCCCCGCCATATTGGCATAATCATGGACGGAAACGGCAGATGGGCACGGCAGCGCGGATTTCCGCGGACTGCTGGTCACCGTGCCGGAACCGATGCTACCAGGAAAATCGTACGGACCTGCGGTGAACTGGGAATTTCATATCTTACCACCTATGTGTTTTCTGCGGAGAACTGGGGACGTCCCCGTATCGAGGTATCGATGCTGATGGACTTACTGGTGGAGATGACAAAAAAGGAGATCGCAAATCTCAACGCAAATAATGTCCGCCTCCGGGCAATTGGTGACCTTTCGCGGCTTCCACCCAGAACCCGGGAGGAGCTCTATAACGGGATAGAGGCGACAAAAAATAATACCGGGTTGACTCTTGTTCTGGCGATCAGTTACGGGGGACGTTCGGAGATTGTTAATGCTGCAAAAGAGTTTGCCCGTGCTGCACGCGAGAATCCAGCACTGATTGAAAGCCTGGACGAGAATTCGTTTAGTACATATCTTTACACAAAAGATATTCCTGATCCTGAACTGATAATTCGAACTGGAGGGGATAAACGAATCAGTAATTTTCTTCTCTGGCAAGCAGCCTATGCTGAGCTTTTTATAACCGACACACTGTGGCCCGACTTTGACAGGGACAATCTTATTGCAGCCATTGAAGACTTCAATAAACGGGATCGTCGCTTCGGAAAGGTAAAGGAGTAGTATGCGGTTTTCAAATCTTGGAAAGCGACTTCTTTTCGTTGCCTGGGCAGTGCCACTGGGGTGGTGGGTAATTAATTCAGATATCTCTGTTTTGCCGCGTTCGATTGCTCTTATCTATCCCGGGCAAATCGGAGCGATTGCTTTAATACTGATGGCAACGTTTGAGTACCTGCGTATGCTCAAGATATTCTATCCATCAAATGGATTCTGGTTTAGCTATGTTTGGCTCGGTTTTCAGTTTGTGCTTTATTTTGACAGGGAAAACACGCTCCCTACAAACCTCAGCATCTATCTGCTTTTGATGCTGGTTGCACTTGAGGCTTTTATATGGGGAAAAAGGAACCAACGAAAACGCTGGGTTCGAGCCAGTTTGCTGTTCAGTGGTACCGCATTTCTCTATATTGCGGCAATCTCGCTTCTGAATCTTTACCAGGAGCCATTTCAATCGCTGTTCCGTTCATATCAGCACCCGATGCTTTCACAATTGGGTATAGTTATTGTGCTGGCATCGATATTTATGTGTGATTCCGGGGCATATATTGTTGGATCACTCTGGGGGAAAACGCATTTCAGCAGTATCAGTCCGAAAAAGACGATCGAAGGAAGTATCGGTGGGATGGTTGCAGCGATACTGGTGAGCAGTATCGGTTGGTGGTTTCTGGCAAACCCGGAGTATCCACGATGGATCGGTTTGATCATGGGAGTAGTCATCGGGGCGTTTGCCCAGATCGGTGATCTTCTTGTTTCGCTAATAAAAAGATATTTCAGGGTAAAGGATGCATCTGCTATCATTCCGGGCCATGGAGGGATTCTGGACCGGTTCGATTCTGTATTCTTCACTGCTCCTGTTCTCTCTTTATTTTCCTATGTTATTAACAGGATCGCAGGATAAACTGTATGGAGAATTCGCCATTAAAAGTATTGCTGCTGGGTTCAACCGGCTCGATTGGTACTAGCGCTCTCAATTGTATCCGAAGGTTCAGGGATAAATTTACTATCACTGGGCTTGCTGCGGGTCGGGGGAGCCAAAAACTCATCGCTCAGATTGGTGAATTTTCACCTCAGGGGGTCTATGTTGCTGATCCGGTTGGTTTGGAGGAAGTCAAGGGTCTGTCGATAGCTGGTCTTACTGTTTTTGAAGGCAGTTGCGGGCTTGAACGGCTTGTTGAAGAGACTGAGTGCGATATTGTACTCAATGCATTGGTTGGTGCAGTTGGGTTACGGCCAACGGTGGCAGCATTGAAGCGTGGTAAACGGGTTGCCCTTGCCAATAAAGAGAGCCTGGTAATTGGTGGTGATTATATAAAGAAAATTCTCCAAACTCATGGTGGAGAACTAATCCCGGTAGATAGCGAGCACAGTGCGATACTGCAGTGCCTTTCGGGTGTTAAGGATTCTACGATTGAGTCGATCATCCTCACTGCTTCCGGAGGTCCATTCCGGAATTTCTCAGCGGAACATTTCCGTACCATAACACCTGCTCAGGCTCTGAATCATCCGACCTGGGCCATGGGTAAGAAGATAACGATCGATGCTGCGACTCTGATGAACAAGGGGTTTGAGGTGATCGAGGCGCATCATCTCTTTTCATTACCTTACTCGCGGTTGCGCGTATGGATACACCCGCAATCGATTATTCACTCACTGGTAGAGTTTCACGACGGGGCGATAATGGCCCAGCTTGGACTACCCGATATGGAGCTTCCTATCCAGTATGCGCTTTCCTATCCAGAACGTCTTCCGATGGTTGGGAAACGTCTGCTGTTGCCTGAGATCGGACAGCTGGAGTTCTCTGAACCGGATCTTGATCGTTTTCCCTGTCTGCGTTTGTGTATTGAAGCTGGTGAGGCGGGTGGGACAGCACCTGCAGTTATCAATGCGGCAAATGAAGTCGCTGTGGAAGCATTTCTGGATGGAAAGATTCAATTTACACAGATTGCCGATATTGTGGCACATTCCTTGCTTAATCATAGATCGGTTGCAGCTGAATCATTGGAACTTATTGAAGAGGTTGACCGGGCTACTCGAGAAACAGTTAAACAAATAATACTCAGAAGGTAAACACGTGACATCTATTGTATCTATACTGTTAGGAATTCTGGTTTTAGGCATTTTAGTTTTCATTCACGAACTGGGCCATTTTCTGGTGGCTAAATGGTGCGGGATCAGGGTATTAGCTTTTTCGCTCGGGTTTGGCACACCGCTATTCCGCAAAACTGTTGGCGGGACAGAATACCGTATCAGTTCCATACCCTTTGGTGGTTATGTAAAGATGGCGGGGGAGAACCCTGAAGAGAATCGGGCCGGAGCACCGGATGAATTCCCATCGAGGCCTATTTGGCAGCGGGCGTTGGTGGCAGTAGCCGGTCCGGCAGCAAATTACCTTTCGGCAATGGTAATGCTTTGGGTGGTTTTCATGTGGGGTGTCGACCGTCCGGTGTATTATGAACGGCCTATTGTTGGTGCGGTTGTGGATAGTTCTGCAGCTGAGTTGGCTGGTTTAAGAGCCGGTGACAGTCTGGTTTCGATCAACAGCAAAATCGTTACCACCTGGGAAGATATCGAAGCGGTATTTGCTCAGCAACAAAGGGAGTACCGTTTCGTGTTTTTTAGAGATGGAGAGCAGATGTCGGCGATTCTGGCTTTGGAGCGCAATGGTGCGGCTCTTCCCAGGAATCCTACAGGTGGAGTACTCCCACCGTTACCTGCTGTCGTTGCTGAAGTAAATCAACGTACGCCTGCTGACCGTGCTGGTCTCAGAGCGGGAGATACGGTTATTTCTATCGATGGTCAGAGAATTTACTCCTGGTTTCAGTTGATGGATATCGTGGAGGACTGGAATCAAAGAGATCCGCTCCAGTTTACCATATCCAGGCATGATACTACTCTGACTGTTTTTATGAGTCCGGAGTACGATTCAGAGGCGGGGCGAAGAATCGTGGGGATCAGGGTCAGTGAGGGTGAATCGGAAAGAATTAGCTACCCACCAGCTGCAGCTTTCCAACGGGGCCTGGATAAGGCATGGGAATATACAACCATGATTTTTGATGTTATCGGGAAACTGATTTCCCGCGAAGTGCCTGCAAGCCAGTTGGCCGGACCAGTTGGCATAATCCCGGCATCCGGTTTTATGGCACTTCAGGGGCTCTCTCCGATTCTTAATTTCATGGCACTGATTGGTATCAATCTTGCAGTTCTCAATCTGATGCCACTAATCATAACCGATGGTGGGCTTTTGCTGTTTTTATTGCTCGAAGCGATACGGAGAAAGCCGCTTTCAATTAAAACACAGATGAACATCAACAGAGTCGCTATTGCGTTCTTCCTGTTACTCTTTCTGTTTGTAACCTTCAATGATCTTCGTAGACTCCCCGATTACTTCCGTATCTTTGGAAGATGAAGAGATCAAACCCATTCAGGAAAGTTTAAGGAAAACTGCTCCTGAATGGGCGTTTCCAGCTATGCTTTTAAGATTGGAACCGGAGAATGAGTGATCAGATAAAATCTTTTCGGTCCTCAGGTTGCTTTCTTCCGAAAAAGAAGTAGGTGAGAGGGCCGAAAAACTCCACAAAAGAACCCAAAACCCACCAGCGTTTCCGTCCTCTTATCTGGTTGGCAGGGCGTCGTGCAATATCTACCAGAGCTGCAATGAGCAGTGTGATTTGAACGGCGGCTAACGTTAAGATTCCTTTTTTCTGCAAAGGGCTGAGATCTTTCCATGTGGTTTTCATGGTATGTGCTCCTGTTAAAATCTATCGGGCTAAGAGGAATATCAAAGAAAGAAACAGCACCTGAATGATCCATCCCACAACGCATACGGCAACGGCCCTGACAGTGCTGGTGTAATCCAGGGCCTGACGGACGGCAATCACCATTGCAATGAGCATCCAGATCCCGGTGATGATGAAGGTTATTATTCCCAGAACAGGAATGATTCCAAAGACTCGCAGTACCCCTGGAGCGCTGGAGAAGCCGATGGTTCGGAGAAGTTGCCCGAAATCTGCTTCTGTTTGGGGTTCTGGTAGAAGTTTTGTGCCTATGTAGTAGGTAAGAAATGACCAGAAAAACCATCCGATAAGAGCCGAGGCTGTTCCAAAGAGAATGCCTCTGGCCCCTCCTTCGGCAATACTTCCGATACCGGCAGCGATGCTGGAAAGTACAACTACCAGCATCGCAGGGGTCAGGGCGGAAGGGTTTGCTTCCACCTCCTCGTAGAGCGATGCATCGAGTTTAGAGGCTCGAATCATTTGAGTGAGGATAGTACTCATTTTGAATCCCGGACCGAAAGGCCGGCTTCAAGGTTTATAGGAACTGCAAGTGCCCGGGAGACGGGGCAATTTTCCTTTGAAACCTTTGCTTGTTCCAGAAACAGATCGGAAGAGATGCCCGGGACTTTGCACTCGGTAATCAGGTCGATATGTGAGAGTTTGAACCCCTCTTCAACCTTATCGAGGTGTACCCGAGCACGGGTGTAGATCTTCTCAGCAACATAGCCTACCTTTGAGAGCATAAGAGCTAAGAACATGGAGAAACATCCGGCTAAAGCAGCTCCGATGAGCTCTTCGGGATTTGTCCCGGGCTCCTGCCCAAAACGCATCTCTGCGTTGTATGGACTCTCAAAGATGCCACTCTTTACTCGTATTGTTCCTTTCCCCTCCTCAAGCGTTCCTTCCCACACCGCTTCACCAATTCTTACTGGCATAAATGGCCTCCAATTCTTTGGTATTGAATGAATAAATTCTCAAAAATCATGCCACGACAAGCTCCTTGAATACCTACCGCAGAGGAGTATCGGGGTTCTGGCATATTGTTTGTAATAACCTCCAGGAGCCAGACGGGGAGGGATGAGAATGGTAAGAAGTTGTATTCATTTACTTGGTTTCTCGGTGCATGCCATAGATAATGGGGAGCTGGGAAAGGTAAAAGACTTTTACTTCGATGATCTGCAGTGGGTGATCCGTTATGTTGTAGTAAGGCTTGGGGTTTTATTCCAGGGCAGGGATGTGTTGCTTTCTACAGCTGCATTGGGGTTGGCTGGTCTTGAAACTATCAATACCCGTCTGACACGGGAGCAGATCCGCCACAGTCCGGATGTTAGTACCGAAACACCGGTTACTCGTCAATACGAAGAGGAGCTGCATCGGTATTACGCCTTACCGTACTACTGGAGTTACCAGGAGCTCAGAGATCATCGGAGCGAAGAGGCACACAATACACATCTGCAAAGTATGAAAGAACTGCTGGGATATCACATTCAGGCACCGGATGGGGAGATCGGGCATGTAAGTGATTTTCTTCTCGAAGATGGTGCGTGGCGGATACGTTACCTGATAGTGAACACCGGAAACTGGCTCTCCGGGAAGAAAATTTTGCTGGCAGCTGCCTGGGCTCAGAAGATTCTGTGGGATGTGTCTAAAATAATTGTTGACATTTCAAAGGAGAAAATTCGTAGTGCTCCGGATTATACATCATCGGATCTTGTAAATCGCAGGTATGAGATGGACTTATACAGGTATTATGGAAAGGAGTATGCCTGAAAGAGCTGGATTGTTTTTAGGTTTAAGAGTATCATGCCTTGTAAATGGAACAGTTTGCAAAGACCATGTAACCGGTTTCAAATTGCGGACCGACATTAGCCCGGTACCAATTGATGATGCTGAATATGGTAAGGAAAATTAACCCTGCTATTAACACATAAAAAATAATCTTTGCAAATCCAGAGTAGCCGGTGGCAGCTCCGAAAAAGCCCAGAAATCCTGCTAATCCGGTAAGTATGATAAGCAATAAAAACCATATCATAAGTTAAACTCCTCAATGGTGACTCATGTTCAGATTATTATTACCGCAATAAAGATGCCAGGGTTTTAAATGTAAGTGCTCTTTCCGGATATAGCGTTTAAGTACACTTTATTGTGATGGATATCTGAATAGTATTCCCGCGTAAATTACTCATTGTAACAAAGAGCTTGCACGCTGAAGTGAAATGTTGATTAATAATTTTCATCGAAAAAAATAGACATCTCTGGGTACAGTTATTCGCTAAACCTGTCCTGTCAAACGATTAAATTTACAATGGCATAGTAAAAAGAGGCTCAGAGGTGAAAATAATCAAACCGACTGTCCGAAATCCTTCTCTTTTTTTGTGGTTGTTCCTGACATTTTAATATGGAGGTGGTTTTGAACAAAACACACAGGAGAATTTCTTTACGAGGCAATAGTATCCTGGTTGCTGTTTGCCTGGTTTCTTTACTCAGTAATGCATTTAGTAATACTGTTACTGCAAAAAGCGGAAGCAGAGCCGATATACAGAATGCAATAAATGCGGCTCCGGAGCATGGAACGGTCATCATTCCAAAAGGAGTACATACAATACAGGGCGGAAGTTTGCAGGTCAAAAAGAGTGTCACCATTTCGGGCTCAGGAAAAAAGGACACAGAGCTGCGACGGGGCAGTGGTCTCACCTGGCTATTCCAGGCAATCGCCGATGGATTCGTCCGGATAACCAATCTGGTACTTGACGGAAATAAGGGTGGCGGCGGTATCCGTTTCAGAAGTGATAATCTTGAAATGAGAGTTGATAACAATACATTACGCAATTTCGGAACACGGGCTGTTGAAACCAATGGAAACATCAAAGGTGTCATCGATAACAACCTCTTTCAGGAGAATAAAATCACCGATGTGGTTGTTTATGGTGATAATGAGGCATCCTGGAAACGGCCACTTTCTTTGGGTAGTGACGATGCGGTGTATGTGGAAGACAATGTGTTTACTCATGAAAAGGTCAGGGGGGCTGCTCATTCTATTGCATCAAATCATGGATCACGGTATGTATTCAGGTACAATACTATACGTGATGGCAACCTCAATACCAATCCGATCGATGCGCATGGTAATTTCGAATACGGGCGCGGGAGTCGGAGTTATGAAATTTACGGAAACAAAATCCATTCTGCACAAAGCTTTCAGGGTATGTATATCCGTGGAGGAACCGGCGTAATCTTTGACAATGAATTCACCGGCAAATTTACTCACCCTATCGTTCTTGAAGATTACCGATCATTTAACAAGACTCGTTCGGGACGGTACTATTCTGAAACCTACCCCAGCATCGATCAGATCAGCGATTTGCATATCTGGAACAATGGGTATGGCCAGTCTACGGTTGGTGCGCATATTCGAGATCGAGGTTTGACAAGAAAACATATTCAGAACGGACGTGACTTTTTCCTGAAACAGAAATCAGGTTACAAACCATTTACCTATCCCCATCCCTTAACCAAGAAAAGTACGGCACAGGCCTCGGCGTCGAAACCTTCACATGGATCGACACCGGAAAAAGCCTCTGTTGCATCATCGGGCAGTGCTGGAAAAAGAGTATCTCAGGTTACCCGTGTGGCATCGGTCAGCAATCAGATCAACGGAGAAGAGAGAGTGGCACTGATGCAGAGTCCATGGGAACGATTGCTTGATATGGTTACCCCAGATTTATAGCTAGAGTTGAAACGGTGGTCTTGTGGCCACCAGTATACCTCTTTTTTTTATTTGAGCGCGTACTCTGCAAAAGCCTATTTTCCCCGAAGCAGGCGCGCTCAGGTATTTTTTCGATGCTATTCAAACCTGATTCAATTAAACTACGGATTACCCGTATTCACAAAAAAGTAATTGATTCCTGGCCATGAATAGTTTATAATTAGAACGGCTTTCAGAGTCACTACAGCTTCCGAAATTCCTATTCACATATCTTTGTACTATGAAACAACCACCTGTGGTTTGTTTCCTCGGGTGCATTGTAGCTTCTGATCGCAGCGGTATAAAGCTCCATTACAATTAGACTAAAGGTGGTTTGTATGGAAAATCAGAACAATGAGGGCAGGCTTGTCAAAAAGCTGTTGAAGGAGATCCGCTTGCTCGAGGAGGAGGTTGAAGCACAGGCGTACATAAATGGGTTATGGATTCGGTTTTATACGACCATGAAAAAACTGGTCAATAAACAGTATCCAGATTCTGCGCTTGAGGAGGTTGTTGATTCGGCAGTGAAGGAGAGTAGTAGCTGGGAAGATATTTGGGGGTGGATTGGCGAAGCAAAAGAAGCAGAGCGGCAATTCTTCGAGAGAGTAGAGGATGACCTGCAGGATTCTTCAGATCTCTATCGGCTTAAAACGGAGGTTGATTTTCTTAAAGGAGTAGTCAGGGCTCTGCTATCGACGCGTGAGATGAGGCTGGAATCTATTCTCACCGGGTATACCGATTGGAACTCTGAAGTGGGCAAAGAGATCAGTGATCTGCTTCAACAGAACGGGATGGCTTGTACGTCTGCATCAGAAGGAAATGAGTCTTAGGAATACCTAAGATTAGGACAGGTCAGAGTCGGGTTGTTGAAAACTCTGACCTGTATGTAATTGTGTTCTTTTTTTTCTGCCGTTGAGATAAAAGAACATGCCGGAAAAGAGAATAAAGAGAGTTTCAATACCAACATAGACAAACAGGGTCAAAGCGCCTTTTGAGGTAAATCCATAGGAATGAAGGCCAACTCCGAGGAGATTTACTCCGATCCAGGTGCACATGACCAGTATTGTTCCTATAATGGAACCCGCAGCAATCCCTATTTCACGAATAATACCTGCCGCCCGGGCGTGAAGAATGATAAGTCCCCAGAGAATTATGAGCAGGGCACCATTTTCCTTGGGATCCCATCCCCAGAAACGTCCCCAGGCCTGGTCTGCCCACATGCCCCCGAAAATCGTTCCGATAACGGTGAAGGTGAATCCAAAGGCAAAGATTCCATAGACCGAACGGCTGATTTTGGTGGTGAGGCTGTGTGAATCTTTCCCCAAAATCATTTTTTGCAGAATAAGGATATGGGCTAGCATTCCTGCACCTACATGTCCGGCATATCCCAGAGCAATAGTCACAATGTGTGTAGTCAGCCAGAATGAGGAGTCAAGAACTGCTGAAAGCATACCAAGTGTGTCACCATCACGCGCGTATCTGCTTGCAAGGTGCAAGAACAGAAACCCTGTAACAGAGGCAGTAAGGATTCCAAAAGAACCAGTTTTCATCCAGACAAGCACCATACCGAGGATGACTGATGCCCATGCAGTGAACACGAATGTCTCATAGAGATTGGTAACAGGGGGATGATTCATGATAATCATACGCGCAATGATACCTGCAGTATGGAAAAGAAGGCCTGTTAGAACCAGGAGAGAACATAAAAACTGTGTTTTCTTTAGTAACAGAGGAATGGTCAGCAGAGAAAGCAGTGCTGCCAATCCATATAAAATTCTGGAGAACAGGAATGGGTTGATCTGGTTGTAAAGAAGTTCGAGTCGGGGGTCAGGGATGGTGAGCCCCTGTTCTGAGTGTCGGGAAACAAGATCGGTGAATCGCTGTATACAGTAATCGAACTGTTGCTGATCGCCATGGGTGTATGCTGTACGCATTTTAACAAGAAGCTGCAATGATTCCTGCTTCAGTGCAAGCGACCGGTATCGATTAACAACCCCCCATGTCCCTATCCAGTTTTCCGTACTCCCATCTTTAATAGGAATTATATGGGGTGGTGGATTATGCATAACCTTGTCTAAATCGAACATGGATTTGGTCACATGGAGGAGTGCATGGTCAACAGGTGTGAGGCTGTCGATGCTTTTCTGTTGAATAAGCTGCATACCTTGTGAGAGTAGTTCTGAACGGTTAAGCAGATCAAAGAAACACACAGGCTGATATGCGGGTAGATCAAGATAATTTGACAAAGTAGAATCGGTAATGACAAGTTCCGGGTGTGGATCGAGAAAACTGAATGCAGAACGGAGGAACAGGTACTCCTGAAGATTGGAACGGGTCTGGATTATTTCCTTATCAAATGATGACTGTGTATCGACTGCTCGTTGCATTGCTTTTTGAAACAGGTCTTCCAGTCGTTCGTAAGCACTATACAATTCTATAAAACTGTAGCGGCGCTTTGTTCGGGATGGAATCCCCAATGCATCGGCGATTTCGGGATTATTGATAAGAAATACCAGTTTCTGATCAGCATGTTCTGGTATGAAAAGGACATCGGCAAACCACTGCAGGGCAGAGATACCCTGAATCTGCTGCTTAGCTGAAAATTGAAGCAGTTTATTTCGTGCATAGGTATCCATGGGTTTTTTGCGCCCATTTTCCAGTACCAGTATTCTGCCTAAGGCAACGGGAGAGACCTTTTGAGAGAAAGGAGCACAGAAGGAATTGAATGTGTTACAGAGGATGAAAAGGGAAAGCAGCAGTGGTATGGTGTCTGGAAAAATAGATGAAGATGTTGATCTGATAGGTGTTGTGTTACGCATTGTGTTACCTTCTGGAGGCTGAAATATATGTGGTAAAAACAATGAGAAAATGAAGCATCAATCCGATCATGATAATGACACCTGCGACATAGGGTGCGTAGCGGACAGGGTTTTGTACAACTGAAAAGCTCGAGAGCAGGTGACCATCGTTCTCCGAATAGCCGGTCTGATACAGTGTCCAGGAGCGGTATCTAAATGGACGGTTCATCGAAATGATAGCTTCTCTGTTGAGGTCTGGACCAGTTACCCGTATGCGACTCTGAAAGCTTTTTGCATTGGAGGTACCGGGATGGTCTAGCTTTGAAAAAGAGATCAACTCAATCTGAACAGGCATTCTTGTCTGGCGAGGTTGCAGAGAGAAAAGAAGGGTATCTGAACCGATAACGATGGTTGAGGGCATACCTGAGCCACCATACAGGACGGTTTTTTTGGGATGAGGAGTTCCGTTTCTGGTGACAGTAACTATCATGCCGGGAATATCAGACCCCCGGTTGTCTGATGGAGGTTTAGGCAGGAGAGAATCGACACTCTGCGAAGAGTAGCCAAATGCAGTACAGTTGGAATGGATTCGGTGCACCATGAGATGAACCCCGGTCCCCGGAAAGGTGATCTTCGCAGAGGAGCGCACTTTTGAGATATCCAGCGTACCACTTCCGGTTATACCAGTTTTGTTTCTTACCGAAAGTGCGAGCTCCCAGTCTGCGAAATTGATTGCAGTGGAAGATTTTTCACCCTCAAAGAGAGAAAGCAATGATTCCTGAGTGGTGAAGGAGGAGAGCCCGGCACCAAGGAGCAATGTGGCGGTACCGATGTGGGCAAGTGCGAGCCCTGCTCTTTTCAATCCGCGCAGAAATGTCTTGAATCCAGTTGCTGCGAGGTTAACAGAAAGGATTACCAGTACTGTTTTAACCCCGGGAAAGGGTATAATTCCGAACAGAAATAGGGCCCATGAGTGAAACATTTCTCTCTGAGCGGCAAGAATGCCATGCTCGATCTGGTAAAATGTCCCCCATACAACCTGAATGGAAAGAAGAATAAGACACAGGACTGTCACCTTTAAAGAAGCGGCAGTCCTGATGAATTTGTTCATGAATTGCTATTGTTCCGTTTTACATTTTAAAAGAAAGCAGCTTGTCAGAACCTTTGATTAAAAGATATCTCATGCGCACATCCCTAGAAATAGTACATTATCCGGGTCATCCAGTACCAGTCTTTGGTCCTGGGGACAATCTCGGTGTACTTGGAAAAAGAGGGTGGAGGTGGCATATACGATGTTCGAAGTATGTGATCACTTGCCACTTGTGCGCTGATTTTAAGTCTGTTAAAGAGTTTTCGAGAAGCGTAGATCGACCACTTCCAGTCGTCATCTTCACGGGGCTTCAGTTCTTCATAGTTTGCAATTGGTGATCCGCTGTAGGGAAGAGGTGAACGGTGTAGCCATACATTTTCGGGTGTGTTCCAGTATTTTGATCCGTACCACTCCACTTCAACAGATAATACATCGAGTAGCTTGAATGTCGGTAAGTTCAAGCCAAACATAACAGGAACCCGTTCAGCGGGATTATCATACCAGTAGGGATAGTTTTTGAATCCAAGTAAGGCCGCTTCGGCATAGATTTTGAGATCCTGTTCACCGAAAACGGATGTTTTAAAGAGGGCCTTTGGATCGAGTGTCAGCCGTGCCATTCCTTTAGTGCCACGGAATGTGTATTCTATGGTATCCCCGCTTGAGTCGACTAATGCGACATTGTTCCAGTAGGGAGTTCCTTTCCGGAAGACAATGGTGTCATTAATGGGTGTTGTTTTGCGTTCATCGAGAACAATGAGATGGGCATGTGATATACCAGCTGCGATTTCGGCAAAACGAAGTACTTTGCCCGTTAATATATACGAAAGAGAGAAGTCGTGTATCGGATAATCTCTCATGTCATTAGTGAAATAGAGGTCTGCCTGGATACTGCTTTGGTTAGCAAAGTCGTATTTATACAAGCCATGAATACCGGTTAGTTTTTCCTTATCTGCCAGTTCAAATCCGGAACTGAGATACCCCGGATACGTTCCGCTTCTGAAGAGGTATTCTCCGAGGTTCATGGCCTGGGGGTTGTATTTGACCGGGAAAAATCCGAATTCTGTGAAAATTGTATTTTTGCCAAACGAGAATGTTTGTTCAAGTGCAGCATCGATCAAATACGGAACAAATCTTCGCCTGAGGAATTCTGCATTATCCTTGCGGTAATCGAGTAGCAGGTAACCAGTTGTTAAACCAAAATGGAGACGTGCTTTTCCACCTTTACCGATACGGGCAACTGTTTTCAAGCCGGCATCGAAATCAGAGAGCCATTCTTTTTCAAAGTTGATATCATATTGCCCTGTTTCGATTGGTGAGCTCTCAACTCTCCCGAAAGTAAAATACCCCCAGCCTGAAAAGCTGATTCTGGAGGAATCGTATTCGGTCGCAAAAACAAAGCCTGCAGCAAACAAAACTGTGAATATCGATTTTTTTAAATACATGCGTTTTCCTCTCGAACTTTCAAAGTGATAATACATATTCCATGAGATCGTTGAATTCACCTGCACTGAGTCTGCCGGCATTGGAGTGTGTGCTTTGCTTGAGACAGTCCTCCAGTTTATCATGCGATCCCAGATGATTGTATGGTGCAGTTCTCCAGGCCTCGATCAGATGTGGTGTCACCCAGTTTCTGTTTGCATCGAACGGATCGGCGAATCCGGCATCCCGGCTGACATTATCTGTAAATAAAGGCGCCGGGTGGCATAGCTTGCAGTCTACTTTATTGCTATAGTAAATTTCTCTGCCCCGCCTGGCAGATTCGCTCAACTGTCCCTTTTCCAGATGGGGGCTTGGTACCGGTTTCATTTTCATGAAAAAGGTATCCAGGTCAACAGCGAGTTTTTCATCGGGCTGCAGAAACAGTTCAGCCTGAATGCCAGAACGAATTGATTCGTAGGCATTCCTTCTTCGTCCGGCCCATGAAGTTGGTGGTGTCCACCAGGAGTAGAGCATGCTCTTTGCATTCTTGGGGGTATTATTTCCTCCCTGCAGAATCCAGTTCATCGCATCTGGTCTGGCAAACGGGTGACAGGAATGACAGGATTGCCAGCCCTGCAGACAGAGGCTTGCATCGTAGAACCTGTACTCGCCTTTTCGTTCGGATGTCATTGGTAGAGGCTCACCAAGAGCGATCTGCGCTGAAGATGTTCTGGTGGAAAGGCTTATGTCAAAGACCTCTACACTGTCACTAAAGTACCCTGCGGTATATACCTTATCCCCAATGATGGTCAGGGCACGTGGAGCTTTTCCTTTTACCGGAACACGACGTCTGATTGTATTTGGGTACAGGATACTGAATTTTCGTGAAAGGTACTCCGTAGATTTGGCTTCGTTAATCAGCTTAGGCATGTCGATAATCGAGAGCTCATTACTTCCTGAATGAGCTATACAGAGAAACGCCCCATCATCGGTACAGGCTATTCCCCATGGATTCGCTGCACCCTGCTCCGAATAATCTAGCGTTAGATCATTCAGCAGTTTTTTTCCGGCAATATCGATTACTGCGACATTATTTGTGTGAATCCATCCGTTGGTGATAATAATTGCCGGGAGATTGAACATTCCGATAAGATGTGTTGCAAATGCGTATGCACCATCAGGAGAAATGGTCAGTCCAAATACCGAGTGGCTTCCTATGGTGAGCGGGATGTTAGCTGTAATGGTTCCGGTTGCCGTTTGTATCAGTGATATTTTACAGGAGATATTAAGGGTGTCGGTTGCTTTTTCGTTTGGAAGAGAATTGGCTACAACCAGCACCGATCCATCATTAGTGATGCGTGCGATGAATGGTTCTCTCACAACAGCGATACGTTTCGTTTCTCTGCCACCAGCAACATCAACCACAGAAATATCATTATCAAAGGTATTGCACACATATAGAACCGATCCATCCGGGCTCAGTACCGGGGAGCGCGCGCTGTGCCCTACCGCGATCTGCCGCACTACCTTTCCTCCTGAGACACTTACCTCGCACACTATTCCACTTGGCCACAACTCCGATGAGCAGGTGGCGTAAAGAAGAGTGCCATCAGAGTTCACTGCAAGCCCGGTGACTTCATTGGGAAGCTGAATCTTTTGAGTGACGGTATTTGTTGCAGTAGAAATAACCGCAATTCGCTTTGCAGTCTGTTCTGCAATGAACAGTTGTGATCCGTCGGGTGATGCCACTAAATCTGTGGGAGAGAGGTATTTTGGCCGTGCAGCTACGGGGATGTCCCGGTTCAGTGCAAGTAGTTCAAAAATGAGATTGGGTGGAACGGTCGCACGTGTTTTATCCTGACTTTCTCCAGTATGAGTAAAGGTCATTACAAGCAATAAAGCGATTGAAAATTTAGCATG
>OBJA01001383.1_pt1 | contig 17020 bp, 10 predicted proteins | sample 1519751 | NCBI WGS metagenome assembly OBJA01 (sample SAMEA3881238, study PRJEB22517) | soil metagenome | biome: lake sediment; feature: soda lake sediment; material: sediment, water from around vicinity | place: India | collected 2013-12-23 | depth 3 m | reverse complement strand
GCGCCATCATGCAGATCACCGTCAACGGCGAAAGCCGGGATTTCCCCGATGACCTCACCGCCGCGGCCCTGGTGGAGACCCTGGGCCTGGCCGGCAAGCGGCTGGCCATGGAGGTCAACCAGGAGATCCTGCCGCGCGGCCGTTTCGAGCAGCACCGCTTCCAGCCCGGCGACCGGGTGGAGATCGTGCAGGCCATCGGCGGCGGCTGAGCGCCACTCCGGATCCGGGAAAACCGCACCATGAACGCTCCGCAGAACCGCCCCCCGCAGAACCCGTCATACCGGCGGATGCCGGTATCCACATCCTTGAAATCCCGGGTTCCGGCATGCGCCGGAACGACGGCAACGGAATCAGCCAGAGGTTAACTATGTCCACCGTCATGCAATCACATCCGGAAACCGACGACGGCCTGGTCATCGCCGGCCGCAACTACCGCTCCCGCCTGCTGGTGGGCACCGGGAAATACCAGGACATGGCGCAGACCCGCGCCGCCGTGGAGGCCTCGGGCGCCGAGATCATCACCGTGGCCATCCGCCGCACCAACATCGGCCAGACGCCGGGCGAGGCCAACCTGCTCGACACCCTGCCGCCTTCCGAGTACACCTACCTGCCCAACACCGCCGGCTGCTACAGCGCCGAGGATGCGGTGCGCACCTGCCGCCTGGCGCGCGAGCTGCTCGACGGCCACGACCTGGTGAAGCTGGAGGTGCTGGGCGACGAGAAGACCCTGTTCCCGGACATCGTGCAGACCCTGGCCGCCGCCGAGACCCTGATCGCCGACGGCTTCAAGGTCATGGTCTACACCAACGACGATCCCATCATCGCCAAACGCTTCGAGGAGATGGGCTGTGTCGCGGTGATGCCCCTGGCAGCCCCCATCGGCTCCGGGCTCGGCATCCGCAATCCCTACAACATCCGCACCATCGTCGAGAACGCCAGCGTGCCCATCCTGGTGGACGCCGGTGTGGGCTGCGCCTCCGATGCGGCCATCGCCATGGAGCTCGGCTGCGACGGCGTGCTCATGAACACGGCCATCGCCGGCGCCCGGGATCCCGTGCTCATGGCCTCGGCCATGAAGAAGGCCATCGAGGCCGGGCGCGAGTCCTACCTGGCCGGGCGCATCCCGCGCAAGCGCTTCGCCAGTGCGTCTTCGCCGCTGGGGGGGACGTTTTTCTAGCGTCGAGGACGGCATAACCCACAAGAGCCCCGCCCTGTAGGAGCGACACCAGTCGCGATGACTGATTCAGCCTCCTATCGCGACTGGCGTCGCTCCTACAATGGTGTGATGCCTTCAAAGGATGTTCTTGCCGCGAGGGTTCGCGGCCAGAGGCCGCTCCTGCAGGATACGTACCGGGAGGTTCATGGAAACGCTCTATTTTCTCAACCGCGCCCGCCCCACCCGCCTGGAGGCGCTGGAGGAACTGCCCGCCGAGGGCTTCGTGTGGCTGGACCTGGTGCGCGGCGAGGATACGGACTGGCCGACGTTGGTGCAGCGGCTCACGGGCGTGAGCCTCCACGAGCGCCATGTGCGCGATGCCGACAACCTGCAGCACCCTTCCTACTATGACGCCACCAGCGACTACGAGATGCTGGTGTTCCGCGGACTGGCCGCCACCGATGGCGACCAGCCCCTGGCCAGCCGACCCACCGTCATCTTCCTGTTCGAGCGCCTGCTGATCACCGTGCGCGCCGCCCAGAGCCGCTCCATCCCCCTGACCAAAGAGCGGCTAGAGAATGCCCAGGGCCGCATCCCGCAGCGGCCGGCGGGCCTGATGCACCTCATCCTCAACGCCCTGGTGGACCGCTTCCTTGAGCTGCGCGAGCCCCTGTCCCTGCAGCTGGAGACCTGGCGCCGCCAGCTGCTCGACCCGCGCCACCCCTTCGACGACTGGCTGACGCTGATGGATCACCGCTACCAGCTGCGCACCCTGGAGCTGCTGTGCGAGGGGCAGGAGGATGCCATCATCCAGTGGCGCGACAACACCGACATCGAGATGGACGACCACCTGCAGGTACGCTACAACGACCTGGTGGAGCACATCCGCCGCGTGACCCGCTTCGCCGCCGAACAGCAGCACTCCATCGAGTCCCTGGTGCAGCTGCACTTCTCCGCCGTCGCCCACCGCACCAACGAGATCGTGCGGGTGCTGACCATCATCTCCGCCATCTTCCTGCCCCTGACGCTGATCGCCGGGATCTATGGCATGAACTTCGAGTACATGCCGGAGCTGGGCTTCAAGCCCGGATATTTCCTCGTGCTGGGAGGCATGCTGGCACTGGGGGTGGGTATGCTGGCGCTGTTCAAGTGGAAGCGGTGGTTCTAGGGCTGGCGCCGGGCCTGCAACAACGACCCGAGGGCGAAAAGCCGTAGGAGCGGCGCCAGCCGCGATGGTTCTGCCAAGAATCAAGGGGAAATCAAGGGGTCAAATCAAGTACTCTGACCCCTTGATTTCCCTGTAGGAGCGGCCTCCGGCCGCGAACCGGAATTGCCACGACGGTTCGCGGCCGGAGGCCGCTCCTACAAGGGCTCGATGCCGTGATTAACATTCCTGCCGCGACCCTGCCCCAGGGCACTCTCTCGACCGCTACGCGGTCTCACCTTGAGGCCGCGCCTACGGGTTCACGCTGCCCGGCATCTGCTTGATGTAGAGATCCCGCTGCGGGAAGGGGATGCTGATGCCGGCCTCCTTGAAGGCCCGCCAGATGCCCAGGTTGACGTCGGAGCGCACGCTGCCCAGGCCCAGCTCGGGGTTGGCGACCCACACCCGCGCCTCCAGGTGGATGCCGTTGTCGCCGAACTCGATCAAGCGGCAGGTGGGTGCCGGCTCCACGAGTACCCGTGGATGCTCGCGGGATACCTCCAGCATCAGCTCCATGGCCTGCTCCGGGTCGTCGCCGTAGCTGATGGACACCGGGATCTTCAGGCGCACGTTCGGATCCGTGTAGCTCCAGTTGATCACGTCGGTGGTGATCAGGTTCTCGTTGGGGATCAGGGTCTCCACGCCGTCACGGTCGCGCACCACCACGTAGCGGGCATGGAGTTCCTGTACCCAGCCGAACTTGTTGCCGACGCTGATCACGTCACCGGGGCGGATGGAGCGGTCGAATACCAGGATGAAGCCGCTGATGAAGTTGCTGGCGATGCGCTGCAGGCCGAAGCCGAGGCCCACGCCGAGGGCGCCGCCGAATACCGTCAGGGCGGTGAGGTCGATGCCCACGGCATTGAGGCCGACCAGGAAGGCCACGGTGATGAGCAGAAACTTGCTGACCTTGGCCAGCCCGGTGGCAATGCCGGCGTTGAGATGGGGCGACTGGGCCACGCGCCGCTCGATGACCGACGACAGCCACATGGCCAGCAACAGCAGCAGGGCCAGCAGCAACAGGAGTTTGACCGTCGCCAGCAGGGAGATGCGTACCGCCCCCAGCTGGAAGGCCAGGCCATCCATGGCGGCCAGCACGCCCGGCAGCCAGTCGAGCAGGTGGAGGGCCACCACCAGCCAGATGCCGGTGCTGATGATGTGCTCCCAGGCCTTCACCAGCGGGCCGCTGCGCAAGGCCTTGCGCAGCACGTAGACCAGGATGCGGATGATGGCCAGGGAGATGAGCAGGGGCACGGCGACATCCAGCGCCCAGACCGCATAGCCCAGGGCCGACACGCCTTCGCGCACCACCAGCACCACCAGCAGCATGCTGATGGGAAAGGCGATGCGCTGTACGGCGTGCAGGGTCATGCGGCGCATGCCCTGGGTATCGCCCATACCGAACCGGTCCAGGACACGATGCACCAGTCCCGCCACGCCGGCCGCCAGCAGCAGTGCCAGCAGCTGCGGTGCCAGGTCCCGCACCTGCAGCTCGCCCAGTGCCGTCAGCCAGGCCTGCCAGGTTTCCGCCATGCATCCGTCCTCATGTGTAGTCCACGTCGTTCAATACCCGCATTGCCTGTAGGAGCGGGCTCTGCCCGCGAACGGCCCGTGGCGACCGGTTCGCGGGCAGAGCCCGCTCCTACGGGTGCCAGGCCTGCCCGAAGAGAAACTCAATCCAGGGTGAAGAGCAGGTCCGCGCCGCTCTCGAGGCCGGTCTCGGTCTGCAGGCTCCAGCGCCGGCTCATCTGGTAGCGCACCCGGAAGGTGCTGATGGGCTCCAGCAGACCGACACTGTACTGTACATACAGGCGTGGTGACAGGTACTTGCCCACCATCAGCGCCGTCTCCTCGAAGCCGTTGCCGCCGCCGATCTCCACCTCGTCGAAGCCGAAGGCCTCGCCGATCTGCGCGGCGAGCAGGCCGCCGCCACCCAGGCCGAGGGCCGAGGCGGCCTGCATCATGGTGGCGCCCTCCGCACCGCTGGTCTGCTGCAGGGGGCGACCGAACAGCAGGTAGGACAGGGTGTCCGATTCCGACATGGCGGGGTCGGAATACAGGGACAGCACGGGATCGCGCAGCTGCCCGCCGACCCGGATGCCGGCCACCACGCCGCTCACATGGCGCGCGGCGCGGATGTTCAGGCCGGGGTTGTCCAGGGGGCTGTCGGTATACAGCAGACGGCCGGTCTCGATGCGCAGGTCCTGACCATAGGCGCGGTAGCGGCCCTCGCGGATGGACAGCTCGCCGCGCCCGGTGGGGGGACGTTCCGGCTGCTCGCGCAACAGCAGGTCGCCGCCGAGGAAGCCGCGCAGGCCGAAGCCGTCGACGCGCACGTCGTCGCCGAGGCGCAGCCGCAGACTGCTGTGGATGCGCCAGGGGGAGGGCGGCTCGACCTCGACGCCCTCCCCCACCCGCACCACGTCGCGGGACGGCGCCACGGCGCCGCTGAAATCCCGCGGCCGCAGGCGCGCGTAGGGCACGTCGACCGCGCCCGTCAGCTCCACCCGCCGGCCCTCGAGCTCCAGCCGCAGGTCGGGATCGAGCCGCACCTGGTACTCGGGGATATCCACCACCAGGAAGCGCTCGCCGCCGAGCTGCAGCCGCAGGCGCCGTTCGGGGGTGTGGAGCGCGTCTGCCTCGCCGCTGAACGCGAGTGTCCCGTCACCACCAGAGCGCACGCTGCCCTCGAGCCGGAGCGGCCCCTGCTCCTCGGCCAGCAGCGCCAGCTGCAGCGCCTCCAGTCGGAGGCCGGCGACCGGCACGGTCACGGCGCCATCCACCAGGTCCAGGCGACCGCTGATCCCCGGTTCGGCCAGGGCGCCGCGCGTGACCAGGTCGAGCTCCAGCTGCCCCTGCAGTTGTTCCACCTCGTGGGTGAAGGCCTCCACCAGGGCCAGTTCCTGCAGGCGGCCCTGCAGCCGGCCCTCCAGCCGCGGCCCGTCCGAGCCGAGGCCGGTGAGGACCCACTGGCCCCACAGGCGATCGTCCCCCGCCAGGCGCAGGTCCAGGTCCAGGTCCGCGCGACCCGCCTCCAGCCGACCCTGCGCCCGGCCGCCGCCGAAGGCGAGCTGCTGGTCCTCCGCCGTGCCCAGCCACAGGCGGCCGGGTGACAGGGCGAGTACCAGCCGGGCATCCGTGGGCTGCAGGGCCGCGTCCAGCCCGGCCTCGAGCCGGGCGTCCAGCTGCCCTTCCAGGCGTGGCTGCAGGGGCAGGAAGGGGGCCAGCCAGCCCAGGGGCAGCCGCTCCAGGCCCAGCCCGGCCTGCCAGCCCTGCGCGCGCGTACCCTCCCCCGCGAGGCAGAGGGCGGCGGCCTCCCGCTGCCAGCACAGGGGCTCCAGGGCGCCGCCCTGCGCACTGGCGCGCAGCCCGGCGGGCGCCCGCAGGGTCCAGGCGCCGAGCAGGTCCTGGCGCCAGTCCGCCTGGCGCACCTGGCCGCTCCATTCACCCTCCGCCCAGCGCCCCGCCAGGACCAGGTCCACGGCGGCGTCGGCCCGTTCCGCCGCCAGTTCCAGGCGATGGTCCGCGGGGCTGCCCTGCACCCCGGCGCGCAGGCGGGCCAGGGACTCGGCGCCGCTGCGCAGCCCATCCGCCTCCAGGCGCAGGTCCCAGCGACCGGCGGCGTCCCAGTCCAGCCGGAGGTCGAGGCGCTCCGCGGCATGGGCCTCCCAGGCCAGTCCCGCCCCCTCCAGCCGGGCCTCCACCCGGGGGGCGTTGCGCGGCCCGACCAGGTGGCCCTGGCCGGCCAGGCGCCCCTGCCCCGCCGGCAGCAGCTCGGCCAGGGCCGGGATCTCCAGCCGCCAGTCCGCCCGCCACTGCTCGTCCAGCAGGCCGTCGAGGGCCAGCCGCGCCTGGCCGGAGCGCAGCTCGAGGCCCCGTACCTCCAGCCGCTCGCCCGCCTGCCGCACCAGTCCCTGGCCCCGCAGGGCCTGGCCACGCAGCTCCCCGTCCAGCTGCGCGAGGTGCAGCTCGTTGTGGAGCAGTTCCTCGCGCAGGCTGCCCGCCAGGGTCAGCTCCGCGCCCAGCCGGCCCGGCCAGTCGGGTAGCCAGTGACCGGGGTCGAGCTCACGTGCGCGCAACTCCAGCTCCCAGGCCGGTTCCGGCTGCCAGCGCACGCGGCCCCGGCCCTCCAGGCTGCCCTCCAGCAGGGACAGCCGCAGGGTCTCGAGGCGCATGCCCCCGGCATCGCCCGTGCCCGCCAGCTGCAGGTCCAGGGGCGGGGCCTGCTCCGTTTCCACCCGGCCCTCCAGCTGGTAGCGCCAGGCCTGCGGGGTGCCCGACCCGTCCAGGCGGCCGGCGGGGCTGAGCGCCAGCGGCGCCGCCGGCCGCGGCGGCCAGCGCAGGTCCTGCCAGTGCAGCTGCAGCTCGCTGAAACCGCCGTACACCCCCTGGCCCCGGGCCTCCAGCACGCCGCCGCTGTCGCGCTGCTCCAGGCGCGCCTGCTCCAGCCGCCAGCCGTCACCGGTGTCGCGCACCCGGGCCTCCAGCCGCAGGGGGTAGAGGGCCTCGGCGCCGGCATCGGTCTCCAGCTCCGCCTGCAGGCGGGCCTGGCGCAGGTCGCCCTCGGCCTCGATGCGCGCCGCCAGACGCAACGCCGGCCAGTCCGCCGCGAAGCGCTGCAGCAGCACCTCGGGCAGGTTGAGGGAGACGGACCAGCCCAGCGTGCCGAAGGGCTCCACCAGCAGCAGCCGCAGGCTGGCCGGCGCCGGCTCCAGGATCTCGTAGTCGAGGCGCAGGCGGCGCCAGTCGCCGCCCAGGTGCGCCTTGCCCGCCAGCGGTTCCAGCTCTGCGAAGTCGGCGGACCAGCGCAGGTCCAGGTCGGTGGGGGTCTCGGCGCCCAGGCCGATGCTGCCGCCCAGCTCCAGCCGCCCCTGGGGCAGCTCCACCACCAGGGCACCGAGCTGCAGGACATCCTCCGCCGCCTGCGCCCGCAGGTGGATCCGGTCGAGCTGCAGCAGGGGCTCGCCGCGGCGGGCGATGTGCAGGTCGCGGATGTCCAGGCTGCCGATGCGCACCCCCAGGGGCAGGGAGAAATCCGGGGAAAAGGCGCCGGGCTCCTCAGGCTCGGGCTCCGCCGCCCCGCCGCCGGTGCCCAGTTCCAGCGCCACGCCCTGCACCCCCAGCTCGCTGAGCTCGAAGGTGCCACGCAGCAGGGCGCGCGGCTGCCAGTCGAGGTACAGGGTATCGATGGCATGGTCCTGGTCGTCCTGGCGATAGCGCACACCCTCCAGCTGCAGCGGTCCCAGCCAGCGCCCCTGCAGGCGCTGCACCTGCAGCTCGCCGGGGGCATAGGTACGCGCCACCTGGTAGGCCAGCTGCAGGCCCAGCGGCGTGGCCAGCAGCGCATAGACCACGCCGCCGACCAGCAGCAGGAAGACGAGCGCTCGCCAGTGCCGACGCATCACAGGTCCGGCCCCAGGGTCAGGTGCAGGCGCCAGGGTGAGCCGTCCTCGCTCAGGGCGCTGGCCAGGTCCACCCGCACCAGGCCGATGGGGGTCTGCCAGCGCAGGCCGACCCCGGCGCCCTGCTTGAGGGATTCGTTCCAGCCATCGACGGCATTGCCGGTGTCGAAGAACAGCGCGGCGCGCCAGTTGCCGCGGATATGCCGTTCCAGCTCCAGGCTGCCCACCAGCAGGTAGCGGCCACCGACCACCTCGCCGCTGGCGTCGCGCGGACCCAGCTTGTTGTAGTCGTAGCCGCGCACGCTCTGGTCGCCGCCGGCGAAGTAGCGGATGCTGGGCGGCAGGCGCTGGAAGTCCTCGGTGTGGATGGCGCCCAGGGTACCGCGGCTGATGAGCCGCAGGCCCTCCAGCAGGGGGAGGATGAGCTTGGCGTCCACCTGTCCCTGGACGAAGCTGGTGTCGGACAGCAGGCCCTCCTGGGCGCCCTTGAGGTCGAGCTGCAGGCGCGCGCCACGCTCGGCGATCAGGCGCTCGCGGCCCCACACCCGCTGCAGGTTGATGCCGGGCATGAGCAGGGCGGTGTTCTCGTCGGTGAGGCCGATGGTGAAATCCTCCTGCTGGAAGGTCAGCGACAGCACCCGCCGCCAGCGCCCCGGCAGGGTGCTGTGGCTGACGCCCAGCACGAACTTCTCGCTCTCCGCGTCGCGGATGTCCTCGCGACCATAGAGGGTATGGTATTCGAGGAAATCGGACTGGGGACGCGCCAGCAGGGGGATGCGGTAGCGGCCGGTGACGCTCTCGCGGATCTCGGAGATCCGGTACTCGGCCCCCATCTGGTGGCCGGACCGGTTGACGCGCCGGTTCTCCCAGCCGAGGCGGAAGCGGGCGCCGGTGTCGGTGCCGTAGCCCATGCCGGCGGTGTACTTGTTGGGGCGGCGCGGCGTCAGCTCCACGCTGACGGGGATGCGCCGCTCGACCTCCCGGTCGCGCTCGGGCTGCACCTGCACCTGGGCGAAGTAGTCGCTGTCCTCCAGGCTGCGCTGCAGGTCCAGCAGCTGGCGCGTGCTGTACTCGGCGCCGGGCTCGAACTGCACGTAGGCATGCAGCAGCTCTTCCTTGAGCTCACCCCCGCGGAAGGTCACCGCGCCCAGTTCGTAGCGCGGGCCGGTGGCCAGCAGCAGCTGCACCCGCGCGCGGTTGCGCGCGACATCCACCTCCAGGCGGTGAATCTCGTAGCGGGCGTCCAGGTAGCCCAGGCCCAGGGCCTGTTGCAGCAGGCTGCGCCGCGCCTGCTCGTAGCGGCTGTGCAGCAGGGCCTCGCCGCGGCGCAGGGGCAGTTCCCCCACGGCCACCTGCAGGCGCGGATCTCCGGCGCCCTCCCCCTGCACCTGCACGTCGATCTCCTCCAGCTCCATGGGCGGCCCGGGATCGATGACATAGCGGGCCAGCCAGCCGTCCGGGCGCTCGTGCAGCTCGCTGTCCACGCGCACCTGGTAGTGGCCGAAGGGTTCCAGGGCGGTCCGGATCTCGTCTTCCGCCCGCCCGTGCAGGCGGCGGATGCGCAGCGGCGTGAGGCCCGGCTCCTGGCGCTGTTGCTCCATGCCCAGCAGGGCCCGCACGTTGTCCAGCCGTTCGCCGCGCACGCCCTCGATCTCGACGCGCAGGGTCGTTTCCTGCGCCAGCGCGAAGGCCGGCAGCAGGCAAAACACCATCAGCCATGTCCAGTGCCACCGGCTCGGGTTCAGTTGCATATACGAGAGTATAAATATGGTTGGGTGTGCATGCCGGAAAACCCTATTGGCCACGGAAGCACACGGAAATACACGGAAAAAATCCGAGACGTGGCGATGCCCCGTAGGAGCGGCCTGCGGCCGCGAACGCCAGGTGTACCATCATCATGGTTCGCGGCCGCAGGCCGCTCCTACGGAGGCCCGGGTAACCACAATATAACGATTCCGTGTTTTCCGTGTGCTTCCGTGGCCAATAGGGTTTTGCGTTCCCCTTCCGCTACAATGCGGATCATTTCCAGCCTGGACCCACCTGCCGTGACCGACCAGCCCCAGCGCCGCATCCGCTCCTTCGTCCGCCGCGAGGGCCGCCTGACCGCCGGCCAGCGCCGCGCCCTCGAGGTCCTGTGGCCACTGTACGGTATCGAGGGCGAGGAGCCCCTCGACCTGGACGGGGAATTCGGCCGCTCCGCCCCGCGCACCCTGGAGATCGGCTTCGGCAACGGCGACAGCCTGGCACAGATGGCGGCCGCGGCACCGGAGGAGGATTTCCTGGGGATCGAGGTGCACCGCCCCGGCATCGGCCACCTGTTGCAGGAGATCGAGGCGCGCGGCCTGCGCAACGTGCGGTTGATGAACCGCGACGCGGTGGAGGTGCTGGAGCGGCAGATCCTTCCCGCCAGCCTGGACCGGGTGCTGCTGTTCTTCCCCGATCCCTGGCACAAGAAGAAGCACCACAAGCGGCGCATCCTGCAGCCGCGCTTCATCGCACTGCTGGCCCGCGCCCTGCGCCCCGGCGGCCGCTTCCACATGGCCACCGACTGGCAGGACTACGCGGAACACATGCGCGCGGAAATGGAACAGGCCACCGATTTCCGCAACGTCGCCGGACCGGGCCAGTACGCCGAGAGACCCGCCTACCGCCCCACCACCAAGTTCGAGCGTCGCGGCCAGCGCCTCGGCCACGGGGTGTGGGACCTGGTGTACGAAAGGCGCCCTAAATAGGGTAGACCCGAAGGCAGGCAGTGCGATTCGGCTTGGGCACCTGTGGGAGCGGCGCGAGCCGCGAACAATCGCCGCTCGCGCCGCTCCCACAGGTGCAATTTTGCAATGGTCGGGTTAACCAAGCGCCATTCGTCTAGGCCTTGGCGGGGGCCTCGTCGCCGGGCTCCTGCCCGGCTTCCTCGACCTTCTCCTCTTCCTCGGCAGCGGCGCGGGCGGCGGCGGTGAGTGCCCGGGTGGCGGCCTCGTTGGGGTCGGTGAAGCGGGCACGCAGCGGGGAATCGGCCGGCAGCTCGTCGCCGAGCAGGCGCCGCACGGCATTGATGGCCTCGGTGCGGGTGCGGAAGAAGTAGTCCATGCCCAGGTGTTCCATGAAGCCGCTCTCGCGGAAGATGTCCAGCACCTGCTTCTTGGCGCGGGCGAACATCAGGGTCACGCCACCTGTGTTGAGGCGCTCGGTCAGGCCCTCGAGCATCTCCATGCCGGAGGCGTCGATCTCGTTGATGCCCTCGCAGTCGATGATCAGGTACTTGAGCCTTTCCTTGCCCGCCACGTGGGACAGCATGCGGGTCTCGAAATAGCCGCTATTGGCGAAGTAGAGCGAACCGTCGAAGCGCATGATGGACATGACCTCGTCGGTGGGCAGGTTGTAGAGCGAGGCGGCACGCAGGGTACCGTCCTCGTGCAGGGACAGCTCCACGAAGCGCGGCCGCATGGTGCGGTACAGGTACAGGCCCAGGGACAGCAGCACGCCGACGATGATGGCCTGGTCGAGGTGCGGCGCCACCACCAGGGTGAGCACGAAGGTGATGATGGCCACCCAGCCGTCGTGGGGCTGGATCTTCATGGCATGGCGGATGGGGGCGATCTTCACCAGGTTGACCACCGCCATCATGATCACCGCCGCCAGGGTGGCCTGGGGCAGGTGGTAGAGCAGCGGGGTCAGGAACAGCAGGGTGATGGCCACCACGGCGCCGGTGACCACGGCGGCGAAACCGGTGCGCGCGCCGGCGGCGAAGTTCACCGCCGAGCGGGAGAAGGAGCCGGACACCGGGTAGGCCTGGAACAGGCCGGCGGTGATGTTGGCCACGCCCTGGCCCACCAGTTCCTGGTTGGTGTCGAGGCGCTGGCGGGTCTGGCCGGCCATGGCCTTGGCGATGGCGATGGCCTCCATGAAGCCGATCAGGGCGATGGTGACGGCGGAGGCGAGCAGCTGGCCGGTGATGGTCCAGTTCAGTTCCGGGATGCTGAAGCCGGGCAGGCCGCTGGGGACCTCGCCCACCACGGCGCCACCCGCCGCGTGGAAGCCGAACAGCCAGGAGGCCAGGGTGGTCACCACCACCGCGGTGAGCACGCCGGGCACCTTCGGCGCGTATTTCTTCAGCAGGATCATGATGGCCAGGGCCACGATGCCCATGACCAGGGTGAGCATGTGGGTGTTCTGGCTGGCCTCCACCAGCACCCGCCACACGGTCTCGTAGTGGTGCTCGGAGCTTTCCACCGTGACGCCGAACAGCTTGGACAGCTGCGAGGTGGCGATGATGATGGCGGCGCCGTTGGTGAAGCCCACCACCACGGGGTGGGACAGGAAGTCCACCAGCACGCCGAGGCGGAACAGGCCGAGCATAAGCTGGAAGCCGCCCACCAGCATGGCCAGCAGGGCCGCGTAGACCAGGTAGCCCTCCGGGCTGGCGGAGGCGATGGGCTGCAGTGCGGCGGCGGTCATGAGGGACACCACCGCCACCGGGCCGGTGGCCAGCTGGCGCGAGGAGCCCAGGAAGGAGGCGATGATGACGGGAATGAAGGAGGCATAGAGGCCCACGTAGGGCGGCAGGCCGGCGAGCTGCGCGTAGGCCATGGACTGGGGCACCAGCACCAGGGCCACGGTGATGCCTGCCAGCAGGTCGGCGCGCAGGGTATCCCCGCTACGCAGTTCCCCGATCCAGTCCAGGAAGGGCACAAAACGTCTCGGCCATAGCGCCACTATGTCTCGCAGATAATTCATCTCATTGATCACTCGGATAATTCGGGAAGCATGGCCGTGGACGCCATGGCGTGAAACTGTATATCGTATCGCGCGTGGACGGATTATTCCACTGCCCGGGATGAAGGCCGGCGGCAGTTGTGCTAGCATCCCCGATCTTTGCAGCCGGCCCTTTCCCTGCCCGGTGGCCGCGAGCCCGGCGCGAACACGGATTTTGCATTTGAGTCATTGAGGAGAGATCCATGTCCAAGAAACACCCGATCGTAGCGGTCACCGGCTCGTCCGGCGCCGGCACCACCACCGTCAAGCGCGCCTTCGAGCACATCTTCCGCCGCGAGGGCATCAATCCCCTGGTGGTGGAAGGCGACAGTTTCCATCGCTACGACCGTGCCGCGATGAAGGAGGCCATGAAGAAGGCCGAGGCCGAGGGCAATCTGAATTTCAGCCACTTCGGGCCCGAGGCCAACGTCTTCGACAAGCTGGAGGAGGTGTTCAAGTCCTACGGCAGCACCGGCGCCTGCCAGCGCCGCTACTACCTGCACAGCGAGGAAGAGGCCAAGCCCTACGGCCAGCAGCCCGGCGAGTTCACCGCCTGGGAAGACATCCCCGCCGGCACCGACCTGCTGTTCTATGAAGGCCTGCACGGCGGCGTCGTCACCGCCGAGGCCAACGTCGCCCAGCACGTGGACCTGCTGATCGGCGTGGTGCCCATCGTCAACCTGGAGTGGATCCAGAAGATCTTCCGCGACAACGAAGAGCGCGGCTATGCCGCCGAGACCATCGTCGACACCATCCTGCGCCGCATGCATGACTACGTGCACTACATCACGCCGCAGTTCTCGCGCACCGATATCAACTTCCAGCGCGTGCCCACGGTGGACACCTCCAACCCCTTCATCGCCCGCGACATCCCCACCCCGGACGAGTCCTTCGTGGTGATCCGCTTCCGCGACCCCAAGAAGCTGAACGTGGACTTCCCCTACCTGCTCAGCATGCTGGACGGCTCCTTCATGTCGCGCCGCAACAGCATCGTGGTACCCGGGGGCAAGATGGGCTTCGCCATGGAGGTGATCCTGGCCCCCATCATCGAGAACATGCTCGCCCAGCGGGGCTGAGCGGCCAACACCGGCATGGAGCGGGACGCGGGTCCCGCCCCATGCTCACCCTGGCAGGCAGGCTGGGGTATACTTAGTGATCCTGCCGCCATCGCGGGGCACTGCCATGAGCCAGCGAACCCAGCCAGTGACAGACACGGACGCCTTTCTGCTCGGCCACGCCGAATCCCACGACTGGGAAAAGGCCGCCGAACAATGCCTGCAACAGATCGGCTACATCCCGCCTTCCGCCAACCTGGGCTTCCTCTACGTCACCGACGCCTACGCCCGCATCCTCGACACCATTCTCGAACACCTGCGCGACGAGACCGGCATCCAGCAATGGGTCGGCACCGTCGGCATGGCCATCTGCGCCAGCGGCAAGGAATACCATGACAGCGCCGCCATGGCCGCGCTGATCACCACCGTGCCGCGGGAATCCTTCCGGATCCTGCCCAGCATGGAACGCCAGCGGGACGTGCGCCTCGACGGGCTGGATGCCTGGCTGCAGCAGTCGTCCTGCCACCTGGCCGTCATCCACGGCGACCCGCGCAACCCCGAGATCCCCGAACTGATCACCCAGCTGGCGGAGCGCCTGCCCGGCGGCTACCTGGTGGGCGGCCTCAGTTCCTCGCGCAGCGTCTACCCGCAGATCGCCGAGGACATCACCGGCGGCGGCATCTCCGGGGTGGTATTCAACGCCGAGGCACCGGTGGTCACGGCCCTGACCCAGGGCTGCGTACCCATCGCCGAGCAGCACACCATCACCGCCTGCGACCGCAATGTGCTCATCGGCCTCGACGACCGACCGGCCCTGGACGTGTTCTACGAGGACATCGGCGAGATCCTCGCCCGCGATCCCAATCGCGCCGCGGGCTATATCTTCGCCGGCCTGCCCATCCCCGGGTCCGATACCGGCGACTACCTGGTGCGCAACCTGGTGGGCCTCGACCCCGAACAGAAACTGCTCGCCATCGGCGACCTGGTGGAAAAGGGGCAGAGCATCCAGTTCTGCCGCCGCGACGGCCGCGCCGCCTGGGAGGACCTGCGCCGCATGCTGCAACAGCTCAAGCAACGCCTGCGCGGTCGCCGCCCCAGGGGCGGCGTGTACTACACCTGCCTGGGACGGGGCAAGGAGCTGTTCGGCGAGGACTCGGAGGAGCTGCGTACCATCCGCCAGGAACTGGGCGACTTCCCCCTGGTGGGCTTCTTCGCCAACGGCGAGATCTCCTGCAACCGGCTGTACGGCTATACGGGCGTGCTGACGGTGTTTGTGTAATAGACCTGGATTTGAACCGCCAAGGCACCAAGAACGCCAAGCTTCTGAACCGCCAAGGCGCCAAGACGCCAAGAAACCCCATTAAAAAATCCATCATTTTGCGCGCCTTGCCCTTCATGACGAATACCACCTCGATAGAATCAATGGTCTTCTTGGCGTCTTGGCGCCTTGGTGGTTCACATAGATTCCTTGGCGTCTTGGCGCCTTGGCGGTTCACATAGATTTCTTGGCGCCTTGGCGGTTAATACATAATCCACCATGGACACCCTGACCCACGCCCTGAGTGGCGCCCTGCTGGCCCGCGCCACCCATCGTCCGGCGCAGCGCATCCCGCTCGGCACCCGCAGCTGGATCGGCTTTTTCGCCTGCGCCTTTCCCGACAGCGATTTCGTGCTGCACTGGGTGGATGCCCTGTTCTATTTCAACTGGCACCGCGGCGTCACCCACTCGCTGGTGTTGCTGCCGCTGTGGGCCGCGGCCGGAGCCTGGCTGCTGCATCGGGCCTCGCGCAGGCGCTGGCCGGTGATGGAGCTGTTCTGGCTGCTGGCCCTGGCCATCGGCCTGCACATCCTCGGCGACCTGATCACCGCCTACGGCACCCGCATCTGGATGCCCCTGTCCACGGCGCGGGTGCACTGGGATTTCACCTTCAACATCGACCTCATCCTCACCGGCATCCTCCTCGCCGGCCTGCTGCTGTCCTGGTGGCGCCGGCCGGTGACCAGCGCCCGGCTGTTCAGCCTCCTGCTGCTGGGCTACCTGGGCCTGCAGGTATTGCTGCAGCAGCAGGCCCTGCGCATCGGCGTGGCCTACGCCGAGGCGCAACTGGAGGCCGCCCCCACGCGCCTGGTGGCCCTGTCCCAGCCGCTGTCACCCCTGAACTGGAAGCTCCTGGTGGAGGAGGACGGCCTGTATCACACCGCCTACCTGCGCCTGCGCGGCAAGGCCTGGGCACCGCCCGCACCGGACTGGCTGGCGGCCATGACGGGGCACTACCGGGCACCGGGCGCGCTGGAGTGGCAGGCGATCCCGCGCCTCGGCAGCCACCCCACCGCCCTGGTGCGCGAGGCCTGGGAAGACCCGGCCCTGGCCGAGTACCGCCGCTTCGCCCAGTTCCCGCGCCTGTACCGCATCGACCGGGAGGCGACGCGGACCTGCGTCTGGTTCACCGATGAACGCTTCGTGCTGCCTGAAATGACGCCGCCGTTCCGCTACGGCCTGTGCCGCACCGATGCCCGGGCGCCCTGGCGGCTGGAGGAACTGCCCTGGCGCCTGTAGCCCTCCATGGACAAGGGCGCCGCGCTTTGCGAAGCTAGGCCACCGAATCCATAACAACAGTCACGCCATGCTCAACATCCCCTTTCCCCAGGATCGCGCCCTCGCCGGCTGGTTACTGGTGTGCTGCGCCCTGGTGTTCGCCATGGTGATCCTCGGCGGTGTCACGCGCCTGACGGGCTCCGGCCTGTCCATCGTGGAATGGAAGCCGGTCACCGGCCTGATCCCGCCCCTGAGCCAGGAGGCCTGGGAACTGGAGTTCGACAAGTACCGGTCCTCCCCCGAGTACCGCAAGATCAACCTCGGCATGGACCTGGACGGTTTCAAGTCCATCTACTGGTTCGAATACGCCCACCGCCTGCTGGGGCGGTCCATCGGCGTCGCCTTCCTGCTGCCCTTCCTGTATTTCCTGGCCCGGCGCCGCATCGCGCCCGCCCTCACCCCGCGCCTGCTCGGCCTGTTCCTGCTCGGCGGTCTGCAGGGGCTGATGGGCTGGTACATGGTGAAGAGCGGCCTGGTGGACAACCCCCATGTCAGCCAGTACCGGCTCACCGCCCACCTGCTGCTGGCCTTCGTCATCTACGGCTACATGCTGTGGCTGGCCCTGGATCTATGGTACCGGCGCGACCCACAGGCGACGCCGCGGGATCACGGGCGACTGCGGCTCCCCGCCCTGGCGCTGCTGCTGTGGGCGCTGCTCACCATCGCCTCCGGCGGCTTCGTGGCCGGACTCAAGGCCGGTTTCGCCTACAACACATTTCCGCTCATGGACGGCCACTGGGTGCCCCGGGTGATGTGGCTGTTCGATCCCTGGTGGTCAAACCTGTTCGAGAACATCGCCACGGTGCAGTTCAATCACCGCCTGCTGGCGATCCTGACCCTGGCGGGCGTGGTGGC